>Ga0315280_10000180_pt1 | contig 121215 bp, 113 predicted proteins | sample YL17G06_40_MG_FD_203697 | JGI IMG/M metagenome (GOLD analysis project Ga0315280, IMG submission 203697) | Sediment microbial communities from Yellowstone Lake, YNP, Wyoming, USA - YL17G06_40 | ecosystem: Environmental > Aquatic > Freshwater > Lake > Sediment | place: USA: Wyoming | collected... | reverse complement strand
CAGTTCTCGTGTTTGATGATGTCAAACTCCCACTTGGTTGCGTAGAAGTGGGCGGCGTCGAGGATCTTGCGGTTGATGGAGTCCTGCGGATGGAAAAGATACGCCTCGAATCGGTCATCCAAGCCATTTAAGTCGGCGATGAGGGGCGAGAAGCGGGTATAGACCTCTTTTTTCAGCTCCGTGAATGTCTCCTCGTTGGCTTTGATTCGCTCGAAGACCTGTGGCTTAATGTCCGTGAGGGTGAGGCGCTCGAAGTACTCGAAAAGCCCGCCCTCGATGACCTCGGTCCAGCTGAAGCCGCCCTCACGTTCGGCGAACTTGCCGAGCACGTAGGCGATGGTCATCTTGTGTCCCTGTTTGTCGAGTTCTGTCAGGGGGACGGGACACAGCTTGTCGTTCCAGCGGCGCATTTCCGCTGCTTGAAAAAGCTCGATGAGGAGGTCTTTTCCTACCATCTGTTGCTCCTCACCGCTTCAGGAATTGTCCACCTGCTTGAGCACCTCGGCGAGCATCTCATACACCTCGGCCGTCGACTGCCCCTGGTTCGGCATTTTCCCGATGCGCTCGGCAGCTACAGCTAGTCGTCTCAGCACATCTGGGATAGTCTTCTCCGGCACGGACGAAACGCGCGCGCCCCTATAATTGGTTATAATAGACTGAATAGCCTTGGGCAGGCGCTTACCATCAACCGTGCCGTCTTCGAGCAAATACGGCAGTTTCCACGTTGCAGGTCTATTCGCGTCACCGACATAGGCGAAACACTCTGCAGGCAAGGTGCACTTCGGGTGCAGAAGTTGCGAGTCAACAGCGTGCGATTTGCTGTGTGGACTTTCAGGCGCGGGACGTAGCAGAGTCAGACCCTCACAGCTCACTTCCGTCCGCGGACGATAGATGCCGTGCTCGCTTAGCCACCACAAATCGAGGGGTGGAGTCTCGGATTCGAGAGAGACGAACGTGCGATCCTTCAAGCCGCCCGCGTCGATGTCTGCCGCGTAAAACATCATCCCGTCGCTGATGGCAATGCATTTCACTTTCTGCTCGTCTGCATAGCGGCGTGCTTGCGAAAGCGCCTGGTGAACGGCCCTCTGGTTCCACGCGAGGCTTCCTGGGCGCTTCGTTTCCACGACGCAGTACTTAATGCCTAACCGTGTTACGAGAATATCCGCGTAGCCGACCTGATTGCTGATATCGCCTACCTTCCAGTCAAGAGCGATCGTCAGAAGATCTTCGACGATGTTTTCAGTTACGTGCTCAGCCGCATCGCCGTAGCGCCCGTGCTGCCGCAGCCGCTCGCTGCGCTGGTGCTGAAAAGTAGGCCAGCTTCGCTGAAGGTGTGATTCAAAACGCTTGTGAGACGCCAGCTTCTCAACAGCCATTACCCTACATTGTTCACAGAGAAGGGTAAAACTTTCTCCTGTTTGATGCTATATCAGCTTGCGCGTCTCGCCACCCATAAGCACTCCCGTTTGCGGCTGTATCTCCACGAATAGCGGATATTGTGACGTAATCTTGCCAACCGCGATGCACTGCTGTTTTTCGAGGTGTTGCAACGCGTTAATCGATTTTTGATCGATAAGTCCGGATCGCGCCAATTGTCGGAGTTCATCTTCATTGCGAAAGCTAAAGGCAATCAAGTTATCTAAAAGAGTAAAAACGTCGTCAGGCAACGTCCGAGGGGTGTTGGTGATAAAAGTGGGAAAGATCCCTGAATGACGCATCCTCGTGACGATGTCAATCATGTTCTGCTGTTCCACGTAGAGCTGTGCCTCTTCGAGGAACAACGAAACGGCTTCAAATTCTCGGGCTTGTCCTAATCGAACCAATCTCCGCAACACAAACTCCACAGCAATCTTACGCTCCCAGTGACTGATTTGTGAGAGGTTGAATATGATCGCCCCCCCACCTTTCCGCATCGCCCTGATGAACCCGGTGACAGAGTTTGGTCCAAAGAGCTCTGACGCTCGTGCAACCTCGACACGCACGAGAAGCCCGGCCCTGGCAAACTCATTGTCGATGGTTTTCACGAATCGTTCAAGGTCGTCAAGCGTAAACGCGCTATCGCGGTTCTGTCGCCAAAACTGTATGAGATAGAGGTACATGGCGGATTCCCGTGGGACGTTGACAAAGGTCGCAAAATCGTCGTACGTGATTTCATGAACGGGAATCATGAGGACGCGCTCAAAGTCGCTCTCTTCGGTGAGATATGGGGTGAATGTAATCATCCGGTCTGCGTATCGGCTCGGCGTGCTCTCGTCGGCCTTTCGCAAGTTGAGGTACTCGGCGTTGAGGTCAAAGACGATCGTGAGCACGTTGTTGTCGATGAGCTTGAGAAGCAGGCGCTTTGCCAGGTACGATTTTCCCGAGCCTTTCATGCCGGTGATCAGGTTGATGCCGAGTCGATCGATAAGAATGTCAAAGCTGGTGCGGTCTGACGACTGTGTCACGGCCAGGTCGCACGTAGGCGGAAACGCCAAGTTTAGGGAATCGAAAAGCGCGTCTTGGGGGAGTATTTGGATGGCTGCTTTCGCCCTGCTGATGTTAAACTCGCTCAGGCCTGTCTTGAATGTCCTTTTCGCGCCCTCACTCGTCTCCTCTTGAATGAGTCGCCCTCGTATCTTAGCGCGCGCCAGCTTTTGATCGGTTAGTGAGTCTACCACGCTTTGCAGCTCAGGCTGCACGTGCTCTTCGGTCTCGGATTCGGCAATGAGCGACTTTCGTAAAATGTGCTCGAGCACCCCGGGCAGGTCGGCAAACTGGATGTCGATAGCTGTGTAACGATATCGTCGATAACTAAGGCGTCACCGAGTCGCACGGTCTCATCGGGTGAAAAAACGAGTGCCAATTCATCGCCGTATTTTGTTAACACATACATAGCGATCACATCCTACTATAGCGGAAAGAGCTTCCTCCGGACGTTTTCTCTCATCTCCAATCCGTGGAGGTTGATGGCAGCGGCTTGCAGTTCGATTACGCTGATCGAGCTCAGCACGCTCGTCATATGCGCAAGCTTGAGCTCCTCCGGATACCCGTGCTCGCCCGATAGTCCGCCGAGCATCGAGAAGACGGAATCGTGGGGCAGGCGCGAGTTCTCAGCGATATCAAACCGGAATGCCTCTCCACGCGGTGTCAGCCGCCCGACGTAGACGCAGCCGACATATCGGTGCTTCTCCTGTGTGGGGTTTTTTCGAAGATCGCCGACGTAGCACGTGCCTAGGATCCCGTCGACGAGCGAGAGTATGCTCAGACGGCTCTCTTTGAGGGTGAGGGTCGTCGACTTAGAGAGCGCGACGACAGTGTTGTGGTTTTCGTGCGCGTTGTCCACGAGATTCTTAACAACAAACATCGGATCGGCGACGGCCCCTGCCATTAGGCTCCCGTCGATGAGGACAAGCGCATCTGTATACGATTGTATCGCCTGAAATTGTAGGTAGCGCTCTAAGAGATTTCGTAGACGGTCGAGCGTTTTTCTCGTATCAGGGGCCCTGGCGTGCGTTGGCTCGCCATAAACAAGTTCACACATGTCGGCGTACAGTTCGTCTTTGTCGTAGTTGGTAACAACGACAAGGTACGGCCCATAGCGCTCCATCGCGTGCTGCGTTTTGCCCTCCGGTTTTAGTATCACCGATGCGCGGATGGCGCCGACCAAACCCTCCGGAACGTATCCAAGAACGACGCTCGTGCTGTCGATCGCGACGACGCGGTGATCGAGCGGATATTCGGGGTCAAAAGAGTTGATCGGTGGTGGGGCACCTGTGCGGATGCTCACAAACCCAGAAGCTTCATCGACTGTCTTTTCAGTGGAAACAGCTAAGTCAGACAGCTGAATCTCTGTGGGCTCAAACGTGAGATCTTTGGGCTTTGGCCTGCACATCGCGCCTACAATGGCGCTTACGTCAAACATTAGTTGTCATCTCATTCTTGATTAAGAGACCATGTAGCTTAAGCAAGCACCGTGAAATAACTGATGGCCCGAGCACTTTTGATAAGGCGAAACTTAAGCCAAAGCACTGCAAAGAAATGGTTGAAACACAACGCTTTTAAGCCTGCGTTTTCCCTTTCTATGTGTTTCGTATGCTCCTTAACCCGTCTCAACAGAAAGCGATTGAGGAAGACGGCTTCCAGTTGATCGTTGCCGGCCCCGGTTCAGGCAAAACCCGGATGGTCACTGAGAAGATTTTGCATCTTATCAGCAAAGGCGTCAAACCCCAAAACATTCTTGCCCTTACGTTTTCCGACAAAGCAGCGAGTGAAATGATCGAGCGGCTCGAGGGGCATATTGACCCCTCCGACATCACCGCGGGCACCTTCCACTCGTTCTGTTTCGACGTGCTTCGCGACAACGTCCTCGACTCTGGCTTCAGCTTTGCCTCAGGCGTTATCAGCAGGACAAACCAGCTCGTGTGGGGGCTGCGTAACATAGACGCGTTTGGGTTTGAGGAGATCGAAATCGGAAATAATGCGATAGAAGTGGTCGAATCGATCATTGACGGGATCAGCGCCTTCAGGGATGAGCTCATTACCCCTGAAGAGCTCGAGGCGTATCTGCAACGCAAAGGCGACGAGCAGCTCGAAGCAGACGAGCGGGTGTACCTCAACAAGCTCAGCGACCTCCTTAAGGTGTACAAAGCTTATGGAGCATACAAGCGCAAGGAGCGGCTGTTAGACTTTGACGACATGATTCACGAGGCGTCAGTTCTTTTTGACCGCAAGCCCGCGCTGCTGCAGCGGTACCGCGATCGCTACACCCACATCCTCGTTGACGAGTTTCAAGACACGAACTACGCGCAGCTCTATCTCATAAAGCAGCTCGCTGGCGACAACGTCTGCGTCGTCGGGGATGATGACCAATCGATCTATCGGTTCCGAGGCGCGTATCTCACGAGCTTCACCGATTTTAAGGAGCACTTCGACAGCTACACCGAAACGCTTCTTGATCACAATTATCGTAACTCGCGAAACATCCTCACCTGCGCGCTCCAACTGATGATTAGCGCTCCCAACCGCGAGGAAAAGACGCTTCTAACGCGCAACCAGGACGGAGACAAGATCATCGTTGCCCGCTGTGAAAACGAGCAGGCCGAGACGCAATTTGTGTGGCAGCAAATCGAGCGACTGATCGGCACGCCGTTCTTTTCTCGAGCTGATAACAAGGAGCGAGAGCTCACGTACGGCGACATTGTCATTCTAAGTAGACGTCGCATGGAAGGGGCGAAGTATCACACAGCACTGCGCAACCGGGGGATACCGTGTGAGTTTGTCGGCGAAATCGACTTTTTTGCGACGGCGGTTATTCGTGACGCTCTTGCATATTTGCACATCATCGAGAATCCTCTTGTCGCGGGAATTCATCTCAATCGCATTGTGAAACTCTCTGGCATCACTGAGGTGAACGTGCAGCGACTGAACGCGTGCGCAGAGCGCTTGGCTTGGGAAGATGATTCAAGCGACTTTGTTTATGAGTGCATGCTGGACGTGGACGCGTTGCTCGCCACACAGGCAGACCACATACGCGAAATCACGCGCACTATCGAGCTTTTGTTGCAGCGAAAGGAGCGGCTTACGCTGACGGAGCTCGTGTATGATATCATTGTGCGGACAACGGACCTGTACAAATGGAGCCTCAAAGAGGGGAACTGGCGTAACTTACAGCTGTTGAACAAACTTTACGAGATAGCACAGGAGTACGAATCGATAACGAAGCATCCCTCAGTGAGCGACTTTCTTGACTATCTTGAGCTCCTCAGTGGATTCCAAATAGAGCTTGAAGAGGCTGAACAAACGGATAGCGTCAAGGTCATGACCGTGCACCAGAGCAAGGGAAAGGAGTTCCCGGTCGTTTTTATCGTTGACGCGGCAACTAACCGGTTCCCATTGCGGTATCAGCAGAAGCCTTTCTACGTGCCAAACGACCTGGCAAAGGGGATGAAGACGGGTGACGACGAGAAAGAGCTGTATCAGCAGGAGGAACGCCGGCTCTTTTACGTGGCGATGACGCGGGCTGAACAGAAACTTTTTGCTACCTACGCTGAACGTTACGGCCAGAACGTCAACAAGACCAAGCCCTCGAAGTTCCTCGCGGAGCTTGAGTTTGAAGACAATCCGCGGATTGAGGTTGTTGACGTGCGCCAAGAGTCTTCGGAAGACGTTCGAACAGTCGAAACTGCTATGGAACAAGCGAAAGCGCTGCTTCAGGACCAAGCTATTCACGCAATCCAAAGCGGACAGCCGAAGACAGCGCTCCAAAAGATCGTTGAACTCGAGAAATTCCGCTTTCTGGAAAGTGGATGGCGGCTTGAGGACTTTAATTTGTCCAACTTTTTGAACGTTGAGGAGACCAACGGCGAATTAATGCAGCTTTTCGAGGGAAAGCGTACGCCGTTAGTAAGCGAAGATCATCACTTTTCTGCGTCTGCTTTGCAGACGTATAGCAACTGCCCGATGCAGTACAAGTTTAGCTATGTCCTGCACGTTCCGACGGCCCCTAAGACCTACTTCAACCTTGGCCTTGTGGTGCACGAGATAATCGAGCACCTCACGAAGCAAGAGTTGGAAGGGATTCCGCCAACAAAAGAGCAAGCTGCAACTATCCTCGAGCAATTCTGGTCTTCTGCTGCTTATGCGACGAGACAAAAGGAACGCGAGGATAAGGAGCGCGCCGCACAGATGGTCGAGACCTACTTAGCATGGCGGGAGCGCAACGAAAACGAGGTCATCGCCGCTGAGATGAAGTTTCAGTTTGCCCTTAACGGTCGGGTGGTGAAGGGATTCATCGACCGTGTAGAGAGAACCGCCGACGGGCAATACGTCGTGATCGATTACAAAACGGGGTATCAATCGGAGAATAAGAAGAGCATCAGAGAGAGCATCCAGATGAACGTTTATTCCCTTGCCATCCTCGAAAAGTTTGGCGTTCTGCCAGTGAAAGCATCTCTGTTTTACGTCAAGAATGGAAAGATGGTGGACTATATCCCAGACGGTGAACACATCGAACTGCAGAAGATGCGGCTAGCTGACATGATAGACGCGGTGATGATAGAACGATTCCCCGGAAGCCCCGCGTACCAAACGTGTCGGTTCTGTGATTATGAAGCCCTCTGCGAAGACAAGGAAATCAGAGGTAATTGACACTAGTACCACAACATGAGAAAAAGCTTGGAAGAAAGGAGGTGCCGTATCGGCAAGAGCTGCACAAAAACGAGAGGAAATAATTCAAACGAGACGTGACTGAAAGACGGCAGTCGCCAATTGGCCAAGCACGTAGGAACGATCTTCACAAGCATACCTAATTGCTCGGCTATCCGAATTGTCTTGCGCTGCTGGATCTGATTCGCCAAGCTTGGCACAACTTTATCAAAAAGCGAGTCGTAAAATGTGGCATTTCCGAACTTCAACACTGATGCCCCATAGCTCAATTGCTAACGCGGCTGCGATGTGCGGCCACGGAACTTCTGAAACGCCTGAAAGCGCGGGCGTTTCTTAAAACTCAGCTAGGTAAGAAATGACAAGTTTCGCAAAACTGCTGTCTGAGCAGGCGAGAAACTATAGAGGTCGTAACGCAAGCGTGGTACGTCAAGCGCCAGCGTTCTATCGGCTCTTGGTCAGAATGCTTGACGAGGAGACCCTTCCAGCCAATCTTCGTTCAATCGTTCAACGCGCTATCGACTATTTTGAAGATTCGTCTGACGCTGTTCCTGAAGACTTGTACGGCGCTTACGGGCTTTCTGACGACGTGTACGTAGGAGCGTTTGTCGCGGACATCGTCCTGAAAGAGACAAAATCGCGCGAACTCTTGCAAAGGAATTGGGATAGAAAGTCTCCAGTCGTGTTGTCCATACATATGGTGCTGAGTCGTGAAGAAGAATTGGTTGGAGATAAAAAAGAACAGATTTTGGCCCGAATCGGATTCGACAGTGACATTTTGGGCAATGCCGCCATTTCCTACCGACGAGCCGAGTCGCAACGTTCTGTGCCTGAAAGCGTTCTTTGCTGGGCTTCGGATGAAGGCGTTCTGAATTACGATGGCGAACCACTTGCTTTTCACTCATTGGACAAAGATCTGCTAGGCAAGACTTGTCAGCTCTCAGAAGAGGTCGGCGACTTCTGTTTTTTGTATCCTACGTACCGTTTCAATCTGACTCTCCCAATCTGCCTTGAGCTCCTGTACGATCTTAATTATCCGAGCCCTAAAGGAAGCAAAACCACGGTCTTGCTCATCTCCAAGGCCGAACGCTCCTTCATCACGAATTACGCCAAGATACGAACAAGCGGCTTGTGGCTTTTCCAGGAAGTGTTTCCGATAGGGATTGTGAAATCAGACGGGACTCTGCTGAAAAGAATGCGTTTAGGCAAAGGCCGGAAACTAAGTCATGCTCCCCCGCGTCTTCTGATCTCCTATTCAACGTCAAGTCTTCCCGTTTCGGAAGTGCCGTACATCGGAGCGATAGTCGTCGATTCAAGTTATCTGCGCTTCAACGAGAATATCGAAGACTTGGTCGCTTGGAAAAAGAAAAACAAGATCCCTCTTTTGATAACATTGGAGACCAATCCTTATTCAAAATCATACCGCGACTGGAATAAGCTTAGTCTGCCGTTTTACTCGTGGACTAAGCAGAAACTTAAGTCTCTGTACCTGAAAGACGAAGCGGCTATAAACTCCGACCCTCTCATTTTCGACAACCCGTTTGCGTGTTCAATTGCTGAAATAAGAAACAAAGTAGAGGGATTTGAATCTAGGCACCATCTGCTCGACGATGACAACAACACCTGCAAATCCTTCAAAAAAGCGAGAGAAAACTACCAGAATCTTCGGAACAGTGCTGCTGGAGAACTTCAAGGCAAAATAGCACGGCGTTATCTTTTGCTGGTGAAGAACGCGGAGCATTTGCTGTGTCCGCCACGCGTATATGACAGTCAGAAAGGTTACTACCTTTATACTCGGCCGTTCCCGCTGCAACTTGACGAAATCGAAGGATTTCAGAGAATGTTCCAAAATGAAGATGGACATTTTGCGTCACTGTTGGAGAAAAGTCGCCTCGACGCTGAACAGTTGTTAGCGGATCTTCAAGACGAGAACCCTAAAGCTAGAGTTGTCTGCGAGCTTGTCGACTTGGCTTTAACAGAAAACAAATCTCTGCTCATATTGGCGAAAAACCAAACTCACGCAAACGCAACCGAGACGTACATAGCGAATCGATTCCACTTTGATTCTCGGGACTTTGAAGAACATCGAATAACGATATCGAACGTACGCGACCTTAGACAGACAAACGCGGCTGATCTGTGCGTCGTTTCGGGTCTGCCTGAATGGGAGACTTGGGGAATATTACGCGCTGCCGTTGGAAAACGGATAGTTTATCTGCTTTATTCAGACGAAAACAAAATATTTGATTATCAGATTAAGCAGGACAATGCACTATACGAGCGAACAATAAAGTCTAAAAACAGAAGGGCGTTTTTGTCGATACTGGGCGATTCGGAAGCCGACGTGCGTGGGACAGAGGCTGAATTGCGCACGACAGCTTTGGACAAGGAGTGGACAGAGCCCGCTCCCTTGGAGCTTAATCCGCTTTTTGAGAACCTAATAAAAGAAGAAGCAGCTGCGGAGATTGAGGCGGAAGATGCCGAATTTGACGACGAGACCAGAGAAAAAGTCTCGCAAGCGATCATAGACGGTTTTAAGATAACTTTCAGCGACGGAATGCAGCTTTACGTACACGGCGAGAAATCGCTTAATCTCGTCGACCACAAAAACGAACTTAAGATCGTGACTCCGTCTAGATTAAGAAAAGGCGATCTGCTGATGATAATAAACAATAACGCCGCACGTTCGCTCACTAGCCATTTGTTCAAGCAAGCAGAATATCATCCCGAATTGCAGCACATCACAATGCAATATTTAGCCTGGGTTCATTTATTGAACAAACATTTGAAAGAGTCGGAGATGAAGCTCAGCGAACTGCTTTTCAAAATGCAACAACGCGGAACGGACATTCAAACTGCGTCCGCTCTTTATGCGTGGTCGCGTGGGCTTGTTTTTCAAATGAGAAATAAGAAGAACATACTAATCGTTGGCGAAATATTCGGCGATGAGTATCTCAAGAACGAAGCGGCTGCAATATATGAGGCGATGGGTAGGCTCAAACGAATCCACATTCGGTTCATCCGAGGGCTGAAAAGATTGATTTTTCCAGGCGCTTTGACGACTGGGATTACGGACGATGACGAGGTAGTCGATGCAGACCTTGGTCTGCATTTGCACCAATTTAAAGACACCGTTCGACTGAAGCAAGTCGAAAGCGTTGAGAAAGCAGAAGGGATTGAGTATCAAAAACTGAACAAAGTGAGCTGGTCAAATGGCTTGTGACAACGCGTCGAGGCAACGTTTCGTCGAAGCGCTGTATGACAGAGTTCGTCGCAGAATCACTGGGGAAGGCGAAGATTTGTGCTTCGACGAAAAGCCTTCTGAGCGCTATTTTGCAGGGACCCTGTGTTTGAAGGAGAGCCCTTCAACTATATCGCAAAAGAAAAAGACTGTTGTAAGCCCTTTCAACATAGGGCTACAGTTCTTGCTGAACAAGGAAGATCTAGCAGGTGCGAGCATTAAGGTCTCACCTCGAGGGAGTGTCTACTATAGAATATTTCCTACATTAGAGCAGCAAGTGGAAGCTGCAGAAGAATATCGCAAGAAAACCGGAGCTCATCTCCACGGCTCAATGCAAGCCAGCAAAAACGCGAAAGAAGATCCCTTCCTAGTGCCTTTGCGGAGAGTCTTCAAGAAAATAAAATTCCCGGAAACATGGAGCACGTTTTCTCTCGCGCAATGTGCGGCAAATCCAGATTTCGAGCTTGAAGAAACTCTCAACGTTAGCGACATAAGAAGCCACCTAATGTCGCAATGGGCAAACGATGACAACAGATTTGCAGCGAAAAGATACTCAAGTAGTAAAACTGAAACGCGCGATCGAGAGTCAAAAATACCGTTTAGCATTCTGAGCAATCGGTCGGCTTTTGAAGAACTGATCAAATCGTGGGGGTCGGGGCACAAACAGCCTAAGTGGGAGTTTCGAGTATACATCGAAACGACCGAATTCAATGAATCACAGGTGCTCGTGGCCGTAAAGCTCGAAAACGAAGCCTCCGGCCGCACTTATGAAGACAGCGAAGAATTCATTTTTGAAAGCGGCCTTCAAGTAGAAGTTGACGGGGCAAAAATCGCCCCGTACGTTCTCACCCATCTCAAAGACGATTACAAGTACGACGGAAATGTTGAAGCCAACGGAATAAACTGCGCCGCCATCCGAAGCAAGAATCTTTTGATAACGGAACACATGCCAGTCTACAAGCAAAAAAGGCTGGAAACGCAACCAAAACCTAGAACAGACTTCGATTATATCATCTCAGACCCAGTTAAGGCCTTAGAAGAAATTAAAATCGAAATGGAGGAAGCTGTAAACTCTTATCGAAGAATAGAACAAGGGTTAACTCTAACGGATGTTGGAAAGCTAAAATACGACTCTGATCTTCAAGAGTTCGAAACGGAGATTGAAAGATTTTCGGTCGGGATTGAATGCATCAGAAACTATGGGGACGTGAAAGAGGCTTTCGTGCTGATGAACAAAACTTTCCAAGACTCCCCCAAGGCTTTCTCTAGCTGGTATCTCTTTCAGATAGTCTTCATTGTCATGCTCATACCGGATATCGTGTCTCCGAAATATTCAGTTAGCAATCATCGGGACAATGTTGACATCCTATTTTTCCCAACGGGCGGAGGCAAAACTGAAGCCTATCTGGGACTCGTTGTTTTCCTCATGTTTTGGGACAGGCTCAATGGAAAATCTGAAGGCTGCAGCGCGATGACGAAATTTCCGTTGAGACTTCTGTCCTTACAACAGCTGCAAAGAATTTCCAACATCTTCGGGAGGGCGGAGTTAATCAGAAGGCATCACTTAGAGCTTTCCAAGGAGCCAAATAATCCGTTTTCTTTAGGTTTTTTCGTTGGCAAGAATAACACGCCTAATAAGCTCTTTGACGATCAGAGCGGTATATCGATCAACAACTTGCAAGCTGTCAAAGATGATGACGAGCTCAAGCAGAAATGGACGATACTTCAGAACTGCCCCTTCTGCGGCTCAGAAAGAATCAGCCTAACGGCCGACGAGGAAAGTCTCCGCATACGGCATATTTGCGAAGATTGCGATGACGGCAAAGAGATTCCCATCTATATAACTGATGAGGAGATTTACAGATATCTTCCGACATTCGTCATCGCGACAATAGACAAAATAGCTATTTTGGGGCAGACAAGAAAATTCAGGAACATCTTGGGCCTCGAGAGCAAAAAATGTCCCAGGCACGGTTTTGTAGTCGGGCAGAAATGCTTCTACTCTAACGCTCCCGACCCCTACAAATGTTCTGTCGCTTACGGCGAATTTGAAAACTCTCTGGTTTCCGAGTTAACCCCAAGCCTTCTCATACAAGACGAGCTACACCTCATCAGAGAGGTTTTTGGCTCATTCGATTCACATTACGAGTCATTCATCATCTACTTGCTGGACGTGGAGACGGGCGGCAAGAAACCTCTGAAAATCATAGGCGCTACAGCCACAGCGTCAGAGACTTACAGCGATCAGATCGAGGAACTCTACCTCAGACACGCTATCCGGTTTCCTAGCTCAGGGCCGAGGATTAACGAATCTTTCTACGTTCGCGAGAAGCCCGAAGAAATTGCTCGTTACATCGTGGGTTTGTCCGCTCATCACAAATCTAGGATTGACACCGTTCTTGATTTGATAAAGTACTTGAGGCAAGAGGTCTTGGCGCTTGAGAACAATCCAGAGAAGTTAGCTGAGATGGGACTCGAAATCGAGAATAAAGAAGATGCGCTGGAACTGCTGAGCGATTATTCGACCGTGCTGTCGTATCATTTAAGGAGAAGCGACGGGGAAGCTATAAACACATCGATAGGAACGATGGTAAATCCCGAGATGAAAAAAAGCGGTTTCCCGCCTTTGAATTTCAAGTCGCTGACGAGCGATGTGAGTTTTGCTAAAGTGAAAGAAGTCCTGAAGAGCCTGGAGGTTGGAGAACGTATCGATTTGATCACAGCCACTTCGTTCATTTCGCACGGGGTGGACATCGACAAATTGAACTGCATGATACTCCAGGGAATGCCAAGAAGCAACGCGGAGTACCTTCAAGCGTTGAGCCGTGTAGGACGGAGATACCCGGGACTTGTCATAATGGCATTCAATACGACTTACGAAAGAGACAGGAGCTACTACCAATATTTTCAAAAATTCCACGAGTTTATAGATTTGCTGATAGAGCCAGTGCCGATCAGCAGATGGGCCAAGTTTAGCATCATGCCGACGCTTGGCGGAATTTTTTGCGGCGCCATATTCTGCCATTTCGAGAAGAAAGTTTTCGAAAGAACAGCGCGAAACGGAAAGGGTCGCGAACTTTATATGTCGACCCTCTTTAACAACGCACTGGACACCACCAAATGTCCGGAATGTCAGGATGTCTTTACTGAACAACTCACTATAGACTTCTTGAAGAAAGCGTATGGACTTCATCTGAAACCTAACCATCATTATGAAGAAATGATAGAGTCAAGGGTGCGACATTTCTTTGATTGCATCCAAGAAGCAAACTTTGCCCATATCCCGCAAGTGCTACAAAACAAGCAAATCAAAGTGATGAGTAGCCTTAGGGACATAGAAAAGCAAATTGACGTAAGCGCTCTGCGAGACAAAGAAATCGTCGAATCTTGCAGAGCCATTCACGATTCAGAAGAGTTCGAGGAAGGCGGTGAAGAACAATGAAGAGAGGTAAAACTACGGTGCTTTATCGATTCTTGCCGTCAATGCTGGTGGATTTCCACAATTGCATCATCCAAATTTCAGCGTGGGATTGCAGTGAAATCCATGACATTAACAAAACCAGAGTCGTCTACAAGGTGGATAGCAACGTCAGAAAATTCAAAGGCAAGACAAAGGGCTTTCCTCGGAAGCCCAACTTCGAAGACTACGCAATCCTCGAACCAAAGCGCGTGGAGGGCAGAGTTAGGCCTTTGACATTCCTATGCAATAACAATGAATGCAACGCGGCTTTCAGTTTTTATCTAAACGATGCACACAAAGTAACAAAGAAATTCGGACGAGACTTTCGATGTCCAAGATGCAAAACAGGCACCATCTATCAGTGGGATATGGTGTATGTCGATGCAGATGGGACTCTCGATTTCGTTACGATACCGGCATCGTTTTCCAATAAGGACTCGGTTCGTCTTATTAGGGACGGAAAAAAACCGAGCACGTGGCGATGGCTGTCTGAGGCTACCGGAAACAAAGTAAGCCTCAACAGACGCAATTCCGCAACCGACGCGATGATGTACCCGAAGCCGTTTCGCGCCAGTTCCGTGATATATCCACTCACTGAAGATTTCATCAACATTTCCAACGAAGACGAAGACCAAGTCCTCCGCGAGCGCGAAAACGGAGAGCTGAAAATAGCCGACTATCTGGGATTGCTGCAGAAGCACAACACGTCAATGCAGGAGATCAGTAATGCGACCAGCGCGAGAAACGGCGGCATCAGCGTGGATCAAACTTTGCAGACCATGCGAGATAACAAGGTGCCGGACTCAGTGATCGAGACAATAATCAGATCGCTGCACGCGGAAAACCCCGACCAACAGAGCAAAAAAAAGGCAGTTTTGGAGGAAGTCAAATGCATTTTTGTTCCAGATTCTGATGATCATTACTTGGCGGTCGTGCTTGAGGTTTTCGACTACATGGAAACGCTGTCCTTGCCAGACGTGAGAGAGATCGGAGACGTGGTCAAAGAAAGCCAAGATGAGCACAAACCGAACGCTAGCAAAGTCAAAACGTTCCCAAACAAGCTGCGGCAAGTTGGTGTCGAAAAAGCTTATATCGTGAAGGATCTGTCAGTGCTCTCAACAGTCTATGGCTTCACCAGAAAAGAAAACGATCCACAAAAAGCATTCTTGAACCGATTTCATACAAGTGAGACGGACGACGATGACCCCAGGACGCCAATATTTGCCACGCAGAAACGAACGGAAGCTATCCTGTTTCAATTCGATCGAATGCTAGTACTGAGGTGGTTAGCCAAAAACGGGATTGGGGTTAACTTCGAAGAATTAAGAAACGAGGAAACACTTAAAAGCTGGTTTTTGAACAACATCAAAAGCGAAGAAATACCACGTTTTTCGTCGATCGAAAGCGACGTTAACGAAGCAACACGCCTGACATACAACCTGCTCCACTCTATGTCCCACGCTTTGTTGAAGCAGGCGGCTGATCAGTGCGGCTACGAACAGGGATCACTGGGCGAAATCATCATGGCTTCGATTCCGGCGGTTATTTTCTATTACAAAGCGGCAAGCGACTTTCAGATTGGCGGCTTGCATAACTTGTTCGAAAATTTCATAGTGCCTTGGATCGACAACGCCCAAGACTCTGTGAGATCTTGCATTTACGACCCGCTTTGCAAGAACGACACTGGCGCCTGTCACGCATGCTTATTCATCTCGGAAGGTTCTTGCATTCATTTCAACAAAGACCTCGGAAGGCAATACCTCGTCGGCAGTAAGAAAGACAACATAGTCGGATTCTGGAAATCTTCCTTCAGGAAAGAGGCCGAGACTGGTTCTAATGGGTTATGAACTAGCGCATTTGCTAGCGAGCGAGACCAAAATACAAGCGCTCATAGACCTATTTAGATCTCTTGAGCAGAAAGTGGTGACAGGAGCGCAGCTTATTAAACAGCTTGAGCGCTGCGATCTCAGTTGGGAAGAGGCCGAAGCCGTTGTTTATGTGCTGATGGACGAAGGACATTTTGAAGTAGAGAAGGCCGGCAAGAGAATTGAATCTTATATTTTTGTCGTTCAGAGCACTATCCGACCTTACCTGTTAGCCCAAAAAGCAGGGGTAAAGGTTGTGGAAGGTGCAGCAACTCCTTCAGCGGCAGAAGACCACGAGCTGCTGGTGACTTATCCAAATGACAAGAAATTCGTAAGAATTGATGACTTAAGGCTTCTATTTCCCAACTTGAAGAGATTAATTCGCTCAGCCGAAAAAGAGTTGCTCATCATAAACCCTTTTTTCGACGCGGCTGGAATCGAAAGAATAATCGACGATTTGCTGGCGGCGGCTTCAAGCGGCGTTAAAACTAAGATAGTCGTGAGAGAGTACGGACAGCACGAAACGCTTACTGAATGCGTTGACACGATTATTGATAATTTCGTTTCAAACGGCTCAGCAAGACTTCTGCAAGTGCGAGACTATTATAAAAAGCTCGATCATCAAATTTACGCGATACATTCAAAAATAATAGTCGCTGATTCGGCGAAATGCTATGTTGGCAGCGCCAATCTCACCATGAGTTCATTTTACTCCAATTTGGAGCTAGGGGTTCTTCTTAAAGGGCGCACCGTTAGACCTGTTAGGTCTCTATTCGAAAACCTGTGGAAGATCTCGACTCCTGTCTTTCCTGCGGGGGGTTGAATAACGCCCGATTTTCTGTCTAAAGCCGATCGAAGCCGCTTAATGTCCAGGATTAGGTCAAAAAACACACGGGTGGAACTTAATTTTAGAAGATTTCTCTGGAAGGAAGGGCTTCGCTACAGGATTCATTACAAGGAAATGCCCGGAAAGCCAGATATCGCGTTTCCGGCTAAGAAAGTTGCCGTTTTTGTCGACAGCCGTTTTTGGCATGGTTACAACTGGGAAAGCCTTGAAGGCAAACTGAAAAATGAGTACTGGAAAAACAAGATACGCTCCAACATCGAGAGAGACAGGAAGGTCAACGATCAATTGCACCACTTGGGCTGGACAGTGATCCGTTTTTGGGAACACGAAATCAAATCCGAACCTGAAAAGTGCGTTCAGAAGGTTAAAAACGCCGTGAGTCAAAAATAGGACAACAGGTGTTTGCCGATGCGTTCTCCAAGCTTTGGAGGGACGGCGTTCGCAATCTGTTGCGCCACCTCTTTCCTGCCGCCGAAAAACTTGAAGTTTAGGGGGAACGTGTGTAGTAAAGCTACTTCCCTGTTGGTCAGATAGCGGTCTTCATCGGGGTGTATAAGGTAATTCTTTGTGATCGTTATCGCAGGTTCGTCGTTTTTCAGTCTGCGATAATAGCTTCCGTACCGCTTTGCGACAACCCATTTGCCATCTCTGAGCTTCTTCACTTTCAAATGCTCCGGCAACTGTTCATAGTAACCTCCAGGCGGAACGTGCTTGATGCGCTCGAGCACTTCCGGATTATTCAGCACAAACTCGTGATTGTCAAGCTTTTGGAATCCATTGATCTTCCGCAAGAATTCGCCGACGGTCGCAGTTTTTGACGAGGGGGCTGGAAAGGACAGTTCAACGTCGTCTCTATTCGTCGCCAAGAATATCGCTCGCCTTCTTCGTTGAGGAACCCCGTACCGCTCCGCTTCTAGGATATCATATGAAGATCTGTATCCGGCTTTGGCAAATTCATTCGCAATTAGATCCTGGTAAAAGCAACCGTCGCCGTTTGTTCTTATTAGAAGATCTGGGACGTTCTCCATTACGACGAAGTCCGGCTTAACAACGTTTACCATCTTGATGTAGCTCTTGAACAGCTGCGCCCTTTCGTCGTTTATTTTGTGAGGATTGTTGTTGTTCATCCGCGTGAAGCATTGGCACGGGGGCCCTCCGATGATAACCTGGACGTTTTCCACCTTTTTAGCTTTGAGAATGGGATCTAACATTGATTGCTCGATCTGTCGGATGTCCCTCAAAAGGAGTTTTGTTCGAGGAAAATTCAGTAGATATGTTTGGGCGGCGGAGGCCCAAACGTCGTTGGCCAATATTATACGGTAGCCTGCCTTCTTGAATCCGAGATCAAAGCCGCCGCAGCCGGAAAAAAAGCTTACTACGTTGCGACAGTTGTTCATTTCTCCTGTGTTTTGAAATGGGATAAATATAGCTTTTTTGATTTTTGCGTTTGCGACAAGCAACTCAATCGATTTTTGCTTCTGGAAAGACCAATGAAGAAACACCAAACGCTCAAACGTCTTTTGCCTCATCAGAGGACTCGCGTTCAAGACGGTTACACAAGTTCTGCACGGGCGAATTGATAACACTATCGCAATTGTGAGGCAGCGACCGTGAAGTCGGGTGTTGGGGGATACTAAAAGCAGGAAACGATTGTATGAGTCTCGATAAACGCATGTAAGTCACATCTGCCAGTATTGTTAATCGAGATGTCCGATGCGCGTATCGAAAGTGTGTTACCGTCATCTATTTTTGCATATTAGCACTCAAGGCCAGCTGTGAGCGGCACTTTCGTCAGCTCGCAATTTGCGTTAAGATGATCAGAAGAGAAAGCATGCAAGCTGATACTTAGGGAATGTGTGTGCCACAAAGGAACCGTTGCTTGCCAACAAACGCAAGTCTTTAGTCATATTGCTGCTATCGAATCGTATGAACGTGAGGGATCCGCCCCATGACGCGATCTTGCTCTAATTGTGGTGCGACGCTGCAAAATGGAGAAACAATCTGCCCCACCTGTGCCGCTAGTAGCACGGCCATACAGGCGTCTTCTTCCCCGCAGACGACGTGTCCAACGTGCAAAGCGACACTTACGGAACACGCGCGCTTCTGTCGCCAGTGCGGTGAGCCGATAACCATAGACACGGAGCTAGCTGCGAGTGACGATCTTTCGCTTGCGCGTGTAGAGACATTCATTAAGCGAAAAAACCAACGGAATGCTTGGGTTAGGCCGTTGGCTGCCTTGCGGCGAACGCTGTCTGCTATGTTTCATCGTGGCGTCCTTGTCGCCACTCTTTCGGTATTTTTGTTGCTCATCGTCGGGATTTTCGTTATCGCCATTGCATACGCGCTTTGGCCGCTGACCATAGCTGTGCTCGTGTTTTATGGCGTTGTATTGGCGTTCCTGGCGCGCCGATATTCGAACCTGTATGTCCAGCTTGACACACAGGAGAGCATCAACTGGCTAGCACGTCAGGCGGTGAGCGGCACGCCGACGGCCCGGAACCTTGCAAGCAAAGCGCTCGTGATACTTGGCCCTCACGCCGTGTCGGTCATGGAGCGTCTTAGGCGCGAAGCGAGCGCAAAAGTCTCAAAGCCTGAACCAAGCGGTGAAAAAGTCACACCAGAAGCACCGAAATGGCCAGAAGCACCTAGAGCGCCAGATGTTGACGCCTTGATCGGCGCTCTGGACGATCCGCAAGAAAAGGTTCGTCACGAAGCTTTCTTGGCCCTGACACAGGTCAGAGATCCTCGTGCAGTTGTGCCGATAACTACCCTGCTCGTTGACACCGACGGCCGAATACGCGTCGAAGCGGCGCAGTTCCTCGGCGAGTCCGGCGACCAGCGAGCAGTCGAGCCGCTCATTCAGACCCTCGATCAACACGACAATGAGCTCAAGGCGGCGGCGGCACGAGCACTAGGAATTATCGGTGATGAACGAGCCCGAGATCCGCTCAGGCAACTGCGAAACAGCACGACTGATCCACGCGTGCAGGGTGCCGCAAACGAGGCCCTCGTACAGCTAGGTGAACAGCCAGCGCCACCGGCCCCCTTCGATATCGAAGCGTGGATGCCGTCGCTCCCGTTCCCGCTGGCATCGATCTTGTGGGCCTACCATGCAGATCAAGATGCACGCGAAAAGCTCGGGCACCTGCTTGGTTTCTTTGAGGGCATGTCGATATTCGTGCCCACGTTAACGCTCAGCGCCATGGTCAATGACCAGAACGCCTGGCAGGAACTAGATCAGCGGTTTGGCGCGACACTCCGAAGCAAGCCGCTCGGCAATTTCAGCGCGCCGAGTTTTAGGAACTGGGTGGTACTCGGAGAACGGCTTGCAGACGCGCTTCGAACATTACGCGAAGAGAGCGCTTGGGACACGTATAACAAACTATTTGGGGGTTTGGACGACGGACTCGTGGAGCTTCTAACAAACAAGAAGCTCTATTCAATGCTCCACGCGGTCGTAAATTTCCGCAACAAGCATGCGCACGGAGGGACGGAAGGGGACGAGGAAGTACAGCGCGATCTTGATGAGCTAAAGGAGTGGCTGCCGAAGGCCTACGAGCTCATCGCTGACCGATTTGCCACGTTCCGGATCGTGTCACCGGTTTCGAGTACGCTCAGCGGGGGCATCCACCACTATAAGGTCAAAAACCTCGTGGGGCCATATACGCTGTTCAAGGAGGACTCTGCCGAAACGGTGCGGACAATGGACTCCGACCTCCTCTATGTTTTGCACCGCAACTCCACCATGCCGATCGAGTTGCTCCCGCTCTTTAAGATCGTCCGGTTTCAAGCAACCAAGCAGGACGTATGCTATTTTTACAATCGGCTTGAAAAAAGAGATACTTTTAGGTGGGTCTCATTTTACTACGAGCAAGGTTCAGAGATCTACGAACCCGACGAACGCGCAAGCAACGCTCTTACTATACTCACAGCATCGCCGGTCCAACAGCAACAGAAGAGCTGAAACGAGAAATAGCCAGCGACGCGGAGGCCTAATCTCCGTCGCCCATCAGTTTGTCCTCCTCATCACAGTAGTCATCCTCGTCGATTACGAGCGCATCGTAATCCGGCAGCGCCTCTATCAGCCGCAAAAAATCATCATCGCCCTGCGCCAAGAACTCTCTAAACTCTTCCCACGAGTCTGATTCAACGTCATAAAGTACGCGTTGAGCTGAGCGGATGAGTTCGCGCAGTTCTCCTTCGATGCCGTCGAAGTACGCCTCATAAGCCTTCAGGTGGAGTGCGCTCTCGTCCATGAAGCCCCGCGCGACCTCGATTTTCGTCTTCAGGTGCAGCGCCTGTTCTCGAATAGCGTCAATCGTCTTGAAGGCGACTTTCTTCCCCCTATCGGACACGCGCACGCGGACAAATCCGTCTTCCTCGTCGGGAGTAATGTCCCCGAGCAGTAGGTAGTGGCTGTTCGACACGATGCGCTGCCGCAGCGCCGCTGCGCGCTTGCCCCTCCCCCACGCTATGTCGTTGAGGAGGTCTTCCATAAACCGGTACTGCTTAAAAACAAAGAAGATGCCCCTTAGATATACGAGGGGTTCACGCATTTGCAGGTAAAGCGTCTGGACGTTCGAGAGATACACCGACAGCCGTTTCTGCGCCTCTAGGGTGGTGTGAAACTGCCGTACGTCGTCGGGAGCGCCGATGTCCTTCACGCCCTCCCGTAGCGTGCTCCGCGTGAGCGAAGTCGTGCCATAGACCTCACGCTCGGCCTCGTAGTCCGCGACGAGGAGGCCTTTCTCCCGGCCTGGGCTCGCACGCACTGCCCTCTGCAAGTCTCGTTGGTAATGGTCCCACACGGCGATCACCCCCCAGCGGACGCGTGAAGGAGGTCTTTTATGTGCTGCAGCTCCTCTTGCACGCTCGTAAGCCCGATCCCCTTTAGCAGCGAGTTGACGAGTGCGATCTCGGTTATCGCCGCGTGCTCGTCGATCTCTCCCGCTCTGAAGCGCTGCAGGGTAGTGAGCTGAAGCGTGACGAGGTCGTCAGCACGCACCGTGCCGTCGCTGTTATCCTGCCGCCTTGCGCGCGCGGTTATCTCCGACACGTTACGGATCCTGCGCGAAGCGACAAGCCCGCGCAGCGCCTTTTGGTCCGCGATCTCTTCGTCGTCACGCAACGTCAGCGCCGGACGTGTTCCGTCAACGCGGGCGTGCAGTTTGATCATTATGTCATAGAGCTTGGGAGTCGGCACACCCGCGAGGTCGCGCTTTTGTAGCTCATCGGTCACCCGCGTAAGCTCAACGCCGTAGCGTTCGATTTGTGCCTGCACGGTCAGCCGGTGCCGCTCGAGGAGCGCGTCGAGTTCCATTGTCTTCAGGTTCTCGATCTGTTCCTTGAGTTCGCGTTCCCAACGCACGGCCGTCTGCATTCCGATCCCAAGCTCATCTGAGGCTGTTCTCAGCGATTTGCCTTGAGCCCGCAGCTCAACGAATCGGTGTTTCGTCTCTATGTCTTTCATATGCTTTTCACCAGCCTTCGTGTTTCACGTTCGAAGCGGCGACTACGAGGAAAGACGCAGAAAAAAAAGCCAAAACTATATACGAAATAGTCCTAACAGTGTTACTGCTTTACGCGTGTGCGAAGGCAGACCACATTGATCCCAATCAAATGCGCGGCCTGCTTTCGCCTCTTTATCGCTCTTTTCGACGTGAGTTCTTTATCGTTATTCCTTATGACGCGATAGTAAATCAAAGTTGGGATTTGTATCGTAAGGTCCGCGCGCAGGGCATTCGGTGTCTGTCTTTTTGTTTTCGAGTCGAATAGCGGCGGGGTTTGTCTCGTATATACGAACGCACGCTAAATATATTTATATATTTATATAAAATTAATAGTATAAATTAAGAAAGAGTCCCTTCGTTTGCCTACGACGAATCAGCGCCGTTGGCAGCCTCAACGATATAGGTTGGTTTTTAAAAGTGGCATGGTTTTGTTACCATTTTGTTACACTTTTTCCGTTTGATTTGACTTATCTCACATTCGTATAGATACGAGGTTCTTTCGCGGAATCTGGCCCCTACTCGTGCCTTTCGCACTTATCAAGAGCAATAGATTTGATCATAGGCATGACACTCAGATCTCTGGCGGGAGCCAACCCTACATAGATAATGAGCTGTGCTATCTTCGTCCCGGCCTCAAAAGAGGCGCTCTCCTTACACCTAAAACACGAGATCCGGGGCCTGATCCCCATAACCGTGAAAGGCTCAAAAGCGCTTCGAGCGCTCAACTGCGTGCCCGTATGGCAGTCTGCGAACGTGTGTCTGCCCCCACCAGACGACGGCACGTATGCGTGGGGACACGAATACCTCCAGGAACTCCTCAACTTCCCCAACGCCATGCACGACGATCAGGTCGATGCGACTACGCTGCTCTTGAATCAGCCGCGAGGAACGTTATTTCCGGAATCCAGACAGTGCGTGGTTCCCGTCGAGCAGGCAAAGCCGTTACCCGAGGGATACTACTTCATAGGGTGGATTGCGCACGCGCCGATGACAACAGCACGCTCGGCTCCGGGCATCGCCTCTCAAAGCACCTCCTGGAGTGTGCACTATAACTTAAGAAAGGAAGGGACTATGCCCCCCCACCCTTAAGACTTGTCTGGCTTGGCGCCCGAATGAGGAAGAAGGAAATCACGATGCCTGCGATGGCCAGTACGGCGACCGGATAGAACACCGCGACATAACTTCCGACGAGATCTCGTAACTGCCCGGCGAGAAGGTTTCCTATAATGGCTCCGGCGCCGTACGCGGTAAAGACGAGCCCGTAGTTCGGCCCGTAGTACTTGGTGCCACAAAATGCGCCGGTGCACGCGGGCGCGATTGCGAGCCAGCCTCCAAGACATAGCCACAGGGCACAGAACCCGACGACGTAGACGCCCGTGGCACCAGGAGCGGCCCCAAAACCAAGGAGTATCGCGGCTGCTGCAATAATGACGAAGCTAAGCATCGCCGCATTTCGCGGGTATATCCGATCAACGAGGTAGCCGAAGATAGGCCGACCGATGCCATTGAATATGGCAAAGACACCAACCAAGGCAGCGGCGGTCGCTGCGCTCAACTTGAACACTTCTTGTCCCGTGGGACTGCTGATGCCGATCGCCATCAGGCCTGCCAGGGTTCCGATGAAGAAGCCGAGCCAAAGTCCCCAGAAACCTCGCGTGCGGACCATTTGGGATCTGTCAAGGTCTTCACACTGCATGCTCGCTTGCGCCTGTGTCCAGCCTTCTGGTCGCCAGTCAGGGTCGGGAAATCGCAAGGGCAATCCGAGCACCACGATCAAGATCAAGAACGCAATGCCTAAGTAGCCAAGGCTGCTGAGAACCCCGTAGTTGCCAATCAGATAGTTGCCCAACGGTGCGGTAATCAGCGGCGATATGCCGAACCCAAGCACCGTGAGTCCCACGGCGAGCCCCCTTCTATCAGGGAACCATCGTCCGCTAACGCCGATGGGGGCGTTGTAAGCTATCCCGACTCCTGCACCGCCGATGATACCGTAAGCCAACGTGAGGACAGCAATGTTCGGCGCGATACTTGCGAGAATCCATCCGATTCCAACGATAATTCCTCCGAGGATCGTAAGCCTGCGAGGGCCGTATCTGTCGAGCGGCCCTCCGGCAAAAGGCATCAGAAGGGCGAAAAATGCTAGAAAGAAGATAAATGGCAATAAACTGGCGGTCGCATCGATAGACCAGAGTTTCTGGAGAGGCAACCTAAAAACGCTCCACGAGTATATGCTGCCTAAACACACGTTGATGGCGAGTCCGAGCGCAACAAATATCCAGCGGCCTTTTTCTGGGCTCATGCCAAAAAGTGTGAGCGCGCTGCTTTCTGAAGCTTGATTTTCGCTACCCATGTGATCAACCGGTCTATCACTATTAATAATTAATATAAAAAGTTTTTCATTGAAAAAGGCGTAAGTGCTGGTTGCGCGAACAGACAGAGCATAATCTCTTGCTTCCCCTTCAGACTTCAGGCTGCAGGACTGAACCTAGAAGCTCCAGTCTAAAGGCCTCTTTCAATGTACGGTCGGATCAATATACGATTGGCACGCTGCAATCCGAAGTTTCGGTTTGCGGCAAGGAATGAAGACACCAACCCCATCAGTGATCGTCAGAAATGACCGAGAGTGCTTTGGAAAGGCTGTCCTTCGAGCTCTGAATCGTCGAAGTCGAAGTAGTTGAGTATCCTTCCGACTGGCGGAAGGATTTGATGCTTAATGTAATATTCTACGTCTATCTCTCGCTCTTGCCCGTCTGTGTCAACCAATTTGCCTTGTTGCTGAGTGAAGATCTCCGCAGGGTACGATCTGTCCCCAATCGATCCACCCCCCTTCACAACGAGGTAGGCGATCTTCGCCCCGACGTCCGCGGCGAGGCCGTACTCTTTTGCTCGCTTTGCCGCCCTTACGTGGGCTTGGACGGATTCATAGCTAGCTATCTTTTTTGTAAGCGTCTTGTAAATAATGAGCTTTGCCAGCGGGATCTCGCCGGCTCGAAGTTTTTTGATCGTACTCGTGACCAGCTCTGCAGCGGCTCTAGGTTCTCTCCTTTCAAGAATGATCTTGATGACGTCAGACTGTAGCTCCTTTGCGAGTGCGCACCAATCACCCCTGCGCACTTCAAGACCTCTGACAACAATAGTTCCATCTTCGGTGATCCCAGCGTAGCGCTTCTTCTTCTCGGTAAAGAAGATAGCCTTGTAGTGCTCATGCACGTCGAGCCGAATTGGATAAATGGTCGAAAGTTCCTCGATAAGTGAGCGGACTCTATCCATTAGCTCAGCTGCCATTAAGCCCCTCCTTGTCGCTCATATCGACGACCGATTGTGAATGGTTTTGTCGTACGATTAATCGGCACAAATCACTCCTCGACTGCTCTTTAGCGCGCCTCCCTTGACCGCATGCCGCAAATCAGGCCTTTTTGAGCTTCACAAATAGGCTATCCGTGTCTCCGTAAATTACCTCGAGACCGTGCTTCTCAGCACGCTCAACCGCGTCCTGTATGATGGTGCGTCCCCACGCTGTCGTTGCTTCAGCACACTCTTTGCGGTACCACTTCGCCGCGTGCCACCCAGTATAGCCGTAGAACGCGTTTGTCAGGATCTTGATTGCGTTCTGGTGAACATCAAGTATAGTAAAATCGCGTGAACCCTTGTCAGTGTGAGTCATTTGTTCTCTAACCGCAGTTCTTCGTTCAATTAAATTCGTGAGGATGAGTTTGAAGAATCCATCGGGGTGCTTCCTAAATCGATATTGCGTCCCCGGGGCCTCGTAGAATTCCGCAGGCTTCTCATCTGGCGACATGACGGTATCCGGCGAGATGTTGTAGCTAATCATTATTGAAGGGTACATGGATGAAAAATCGAGGCTGAGTACGTCTTCGTGAACGCCGGGTTTTGGAAAGAGGACGAAGCCTCCAGCGTAGCTGCCCGTGCCTCCTCTTTTTGCAGGCACAATTTCACTTATCTTGAACGCCTCAGCAACCAAAAGTGACTCGACCTGCCGTCCCCTCCCCATTCTTGATACCTCGTCGAGCGGCTGTCTTACGATCCGCGCAAATTCAAACTGGAGGGGGAGCAGCCGCTCTGCGACCCCCCACGTGCTCACCACATCGGCTTTGGAATAATCAAAAAGAACCTGCCTAAGCTCACGATCGTTCCAATACCTCGCCATGTCCCAACCCTGCACTTGTACGCGCTCCGATTTGCGCATGACCCCCATGTAGTCAGCAACATTGTCCAACGTTTTAACGCTGAGCTCGCTTATGTCCCGTTTTACGACCTTGTACAAATCGACGTTGCTGCGTCCGAAGATCCTGACCTCTTTCACGCCACCGCCGGCGCTGAACTTGGCAGGACTCTCGTCCCTTCCGATCGTTAAGCGGAGCTTGAATTTTTCTGCTCTCGTTTTCAAGTATTGCCAATCAAACTCGTCAGTGTTGTAGCCGACGATAACGTCGGGGTCGTATTCGTGAATGAAGGAGATGAAGTCAGCGATGACCCGCCTATCATCGTTGTCTTCGCCAACCGACAGGAAGGTTGTTTCATCAGCTCCGGTCGCTATCGAAATGATGATGATAGGGTCTTTGTTCGGGATTGGAACGCCACCGTGGCTCAGCATCTCGCAGTCGAAGGCCATTACTTTGAGATCGGGATTCGTGTGATGCTGTTCTGCTTCTATGTGGTCGACATCGATGGCGAAGGAAAAATGCGGATCTGCGCGTTCGCGCCCTTCCACCAGAACCTGATCCATGGGCACTAGTTCGCGATCGATTATGTACCGGACGGCGAATAGAATGTCTGCTTCTCTGACATGCACGCCAACCTCGGCTACCTTTTCGCGCAATATCGGCACGTGTTGCGGGTGATCGACATACACTTTGAGCACAGTGACAGGCTGTCCAAAATCCTTGCGCACGACACGTTCGACGCGATTCGGCCTAATCTCCTCACCGGATCGCATTGAAGCAACAGACATGATTGCACTAGCATCGTCCGTTACAGCGTAAAAATAGGGTTCAAAACCAGAATCGTAGGCGATAATATTGCGACCGCGCTCGTCTTTAAGCCACAGGCGAATAACTGCGCGGCCGCTTAGCGTGATATAATCGACGTCAAGCAGAAAGCATCGCAGCCGCATTAAGAAACGAAGGCTTTTGATATTAGATAAACATGGCGAGGAGCTGCAGCGGGTATCAGCCCACTACAAGAAAAAATCCATTTCTTTGATATCGAGGTCGTCTTTGCTTATTGCGCCATCGTCTAGTATAGAGCGTCGTATGAGCACCGTGGTGTCTGATCGAATCGCGAGAGCAATGCAGTCGCTGGGGCGCGCGTCGAGCTGTTTTTCGGTGCCGTTAACCTTTATTGAGAGTTGGGCGTAATAGATACCCTCATCTACGTCGTCTATGATCACCGTCACTATGCTCGCTTCGAAGTTTTCCAGTATCGACATTATCAAATCGTGCGTCATTGGACGTGACGGGACCTCTCCATGTAAGGCCGCGTTGATTGAGATTGCTTCGGAGATACCGATATATATCGGTAAGAAACGGTGCCCGTCGTCTGTTAACAATACTACTGGCGTATGGCCCGTAGTGGTGCTGACCATATATATGCCTTTGATCTCGACAGAGGTCACTTCATCTCCCATCATTAATCTCAATACTTTAGCTGTATATTAAGCTGACTGCGGTTTAATACAGCCTGCGTCGCTACGTTGAAGCAAAAGAGACCTCAGTACGTCGCTTGGCCGAAATACGCTCGGTCCAAGACTCGGCTGGGCGCGATTCAAGTGACTTCGCTGCGTGTATTGAAGGATCTCGGGTCCAAGCGGTCATTTCGGTGCTGACAAAGGTTGAAAGGACCTGATATATACCGTAGGGAACATATTGCTGAATTGACGATCGCAAAGTATCGATCCAGTTTGTTCACGGCTGAGTTATGAAACGAATTGTTGTAATTGATTACGGCTTAGGGAACCTAAGAAGCGCAATGCGCGGCCTCGAGCGTGCGGGAGCACAAGTCGAAGTTACTTCTGATTCTACTCAGTTTAGCAGGGCAGACGGCTTGGTGCTTCCAGGGGTGGGAGCGTTTCAGAGCGGTATGCATAACGTGCAAAACAAAAAAAGAGCGTTGCTGCATGCTGTTGACGAAGGTACGCCTCTGCTGGGGATCTGCCTGGGCATGCAGATGTTGCTGACCGTGAGCGACGAAGGAGAGCGTCAAGGCGGGCCAGTCGAGGGGCTAAAACTCCTCCAAGGTCACGTCAAGCGGTTCAACTTCGATATCACCTCTGAAAAGCTTAAGATACCTCATATGGGATGGAATCGCTTAGAGGTAGTGAAAGAAAACGCCTTAGTCAAAGGTGTCGACGGCGGGTACGCCTATTTTGTTCATTCGTATTATGTGGAACCAAGAGAGCATACCGTTGCAACTTCTAGCTACGGCACCGATTTTGCCGCCGTTATTGCCAGCGGAAGCGTTTTTGGCACGCAATTCCATCCAGAGAAGTCTTCAACGGTCGGTTTGCGAATACTGAAGAACTTCGTGGAGTTGTGTTAATGGATCTCGAAGGCTATGCGAAAATCGCGCTAAGGCGCGGCTTGGCAACGGAAGAAATCGAGCTCACGCTTGCAGAGCGAATTTTGGAGGTACGAGACATTCCTCGGGATTCAGCGTTGCGTCTCTCTCGAGCGGTCGTTGAGGAAGCGGAACGGACCCTCTGCGACCGAGAACTTTCCGGAGTAACAATGGGCAATTTCGGAGTCGGTTCGCGAGGATCTGGCGACTTCTACGTGCACGAAAAAATTGCCAGCATCATCGGCAAAACGAGTGCGATTGTTGGCCCTGATCAGCTTGATGATTCTGGAGTGGTGAGAGCAAATGGCGACTTGATCGTCGTTACCGTAGACGGTATGCATTCACGGTTAAGCGATTTCCCGTTTCTCGCCGGATTCCACGTAACACGCGCATCCCTGCGGGACATCTATGTTATGGGTGCACGGCCAGTTGCTTTGTTCTCAGACATTCACTTGGCCGATGACGGTGATATTTCAAAGGTTTTTGACTATACGGCTGGAATCGGGGCGGTAGCTGAGGTCATGAATGTACCACTAGTTACAGGCAGCACCTTACGAGTCGGCGGTGACATGGTGATAGGTGATCGACTTACCGGCTGCGTTGGGGCGGTTGGAATTGCTAGTACAAAAGGCTTAACGGCGCGGGTCAATGCGCGCGAAGGTGACGTTATTCTTTTGACGGAAGGCGCTGGCGGAGGAACCATAACAGCCGCAGCGCTTTATAACGGGTGTCCAGAAGTGGTACAAGAAACGTTGAACTTGAAGTTTCTTCACGCATGCAATAAGTTGATCCAGGCTGGTTTGGTCACCAAGATACACGCCATGACCGACGTTACCAACGGCGGCATACGAGGGGACGCAGCGGAAATATCAAAAACGGCACGAGTAAAAATCGTCTTGGAAGAAGAGAAGGTACGGCGCCTAATTAACCCTGCGGTTTTGAGGATGCTCGATGATCTGCAGATCGACTACATGGGGGTTTCTGTTGATTCGCTGCTTTTAGTTGTCCCTGCTGAGCTCGGACCGGCTATAAAAAGCGCCTTGAAGGGCATCATCAAAGTCGACGAAGTTGGTCATATAGCGCTAGGTAGCGGCGCTGAAGTGCTCCGCGCAGGTGAACGGTTCGCCCTTACGCCAAAGTTTCGCGAATCAGCCTATACGCCAGTGAAAAAGGTAGTTGGTGAATACGCAGATGGTCGGGAGATTAAGCGAATGCGTGCTCGGGTCGATCTGGCTGCCGCGCGGGCTATAAGTAAGAAACAAAAGATGATTGAATACCTCCGAACAGGAAAAAAACTCCCCGACGTGAGCTGCTGAGCAAGCTTAGCTCTTCAATAAGGCTATGTTACGGCAATGGTCGCACGTCCTGATACCACGCGTTGATAACATCAATCAAGCCTTCCCGTTCCGCAATTTCAACAGCAATCATATGGCTGCATTTCGTGATATTGCGTGAAGCTGTGAACAAAAAGTCTTTACATGTGCACAGCGTCTCCTCGACAATGTACTCGTCAGTCTCCCCCACGACGACATAAAAGTCTTTATAGCGTTTAACACGCATTTCTTCTGCTATTTCAAGTCCCTTATTTCCTCGATTGCCGTATTCGAGTTCGACTTGTCGTTTAAACGCATCTGAAAACAAGGATGCTTCTCCTATCTTATCACTTACGTCTCAACTTTGGTAAAGGTTGTCATTGGAGCTGGTAAGCGAAACCGGAGAGCTTCGGCGTATCGTCAATGAATTCGCCGCCCAAACGTCGGGCTAGGACGTGCATTGCCGGGGCTTCAGTTGCATAATGCGTCGCATCGACCAGAGAAAGACGCCTTTCTGCGCAGCGAATTGCGGCATGGTTCAGTTCGGCGGAAAGAAGTGCATCAGCACCAGCTGCGATTGCCGCCTCCGTCGCGTCAAAGCCGCTGCCGCCAATCACAGCGACTTTTTGAATGACGCGCGTTCCAACGAACTGGACGTGTGTATTGAGTTTTTGTGCAACGTGCTTTACGAAATCCAGCGTGCTGATCGGTCTGATTGTGCCTATTCGTCCGATGCCAAAAGGTTCGATGTCGCGTAATCCGACGAGTTTCGCCAACACCTCGTTGACCCCTCCCGGTGCCGCATCGTAGTTGGTATGCAAGACATAAAACGATAAATCGTTCTCCAAGATGAGTGTGAGCTGTTTTTGAATAGCCACAGGAACCTTAGTGATGGGATTCCAGATCAGTGTGTGGTGCGTAACAAGTATATCAGCGTCAGCTTGAATTGCCTTTTGAATGACGTTCGCCGTTGGATCAAGCGCAACAGCTATTGAGCTCACTTTGTCTCGTCCGCGAGATATTAGTCCAATTCGCCCATCATCGATCGGATCAGCGAGTTCAGGAGGAGCAATTGCTTCGAGTGTTTCGATGAGAGAGTCAAGATCCATAAAGAATCAATCGCTTCGCGTTATCTTTACTTCTGCGACCTTCCAGTCGTCATTGACGCCGTGAATAGATAAGAGAACACCACCGATTACCCCAGCAAAAACGTCTTGGACAAACTGGTTAATAGGTATCCGCTTTCCATCGACCACGAGCTCCGTCAACTGGTCTTGGTTTGTAATATGGCTCCCTCCGTTTGACAGCTTTCATGACAAGTTCTAACGCGCGCACGTCTGAAACTTGATCGATTCCTCGTACATCGACAAGGTTGTCATTTCTGAGAAGACAAGGCTTAAGCTTTGCGTCTGAGGTCACTCGCAGCCTGTTGCAGTTCATGCAAAACTCTGTGTTGTCTATAGGGCGGACAATTTCAATTTCAGCGTTGTTGATCTCGAACTTCTTTCTTTTGTGCAAGGTGTTCGCAGTCGTTCTATCTGACAGCCCCTCTAGAGTGCTTTCTATAACTCGTAGATTAGACGCTCTGAGTTCCGGGCGATTCTTGAAGTTCATAAGTTCGATCAGCTGTAAAACCATCTCTTTTCCTTGCACATACCGTATCATTTCTCCAATCTCGTGATCATTGATCCCGTCCATCACAACCATGTTGATCTTGATAGGTGTGAGACCTGCTTCGAGTGCTGCGTCTAGTCCGCGCAATACGTTTTTGATATTCCCCCCAGTGAGTTTCTTGTAGGTGGCTGGATTGAGCGTATCCACGCTAACGTTTATTCTGTCAAGTCCTTCTAGATCGCCTATCCGCTCCTCGAGGAGTTGACCGTTGGTCGTCATTGAAATATCTTCGAAAGGCGGCAGCGCCTTAATAACCTCACTCAGATCAGGGCGCAAAAGCGGCTCTCCACCTGAAAACTTGACCTTCGTTACGCCCTCGTTGTGGCAGATTCGAGCGATTTTGGCTATTTCAGCCACGGAGATCTCATACGGCTGAGCACTGCGTAGTTCTCCTTCTTCGTGACAATAGAGGCAATTGAGGTTGCATTTGCGCGTCAAGGAAATACGCAGACTTTTGATTGGACGATGATACGGGTCAAACATGCGTCAAGTACATATGTATCGATGTGATTCTATATAAACATCGACTTGGGCGTTCGCGCTGGTCCTGTTCTCTTTTTACAGGCAGCATTTCTTGAAAACCTTCGTTCGCAGGCGGGCTTCAATTCAGAGCAATGAGCCCCCCTCGGCATTGATGCTGCCGACGACTCACGCGATTCTTGCGAGAGCAGCGCTTTTTAAAGCCGAGGAAAACGATATATAACATCCTCCATATACAATCTTGCGCTCCTAAGAGGACTGATACGACGCATCACTGTTGTGTTTGGATGACTATCGGTGCATGTAGGAGCAAGAGTTCCCGTTGCGTATAGGTCCTTGCTTGAGTGCCTGGCAAAAGCCCTTCGATGATAGCAAGACAACCCCGTAATGGTACAGGTCGCAAAATGCCCTGGCACGAGGGTAACTGAAGGTGACAGCGAAGATTTCAAGGAGAATGAGCCTTCGGAGTTAGTGCGTCAGGGCAAAGACCACTACTTTTTCTTTAGTACGTTGTTTATGCAGCTTATAGGCGCTTTGAGGGCGGTTCCGGAAGGAGTAACGATTCGCATTGATGTCAGCCCAGGCTCACGATACTCGGGTGTGTCTGGATTTAACCCTTGGCGACAAACCATTTGCATCAAGCTCACTGAGCGCGCCCAGGCGGGCAAAGCCAACGAACAGCTCGTCAGATACCTAGCTCTGTTGTTCAATAAGCCTGTGGACGATGTGCAACTCATTTCAGGTCATACAAGCACTAGGAAAGTGGTGTTATTGTGCAATACTGTCGTTGACGAAGTTGAGTCGGTTATTAACGCGGCGGTGCGAAAATAGATTTAGTTAAGAAAAACAGAATCGTGACGCTTGTTGTAATACATCGGTAGTTTTAATTATTAGCGGGACAAGACAGACAATGAAGAAGGTCACGTTAACCTACATTCATAACTGCAAGCAGAAGCTTGCAAATAACACTAACCGCGACTGTAGAAATAGTTGAAAAGGCTTGTTATTAATCCTTTAGCTTCTGCTTTTTCTAAGGAGTTGACGATATATATGCAAAACTCTGACACTACAAAATACGTTATTTATGCTGATATCCACACTGATGGCGTCGTCGAGAAGCCTGACGTCGTAGGAGCAATATTTGGACAGACAGAGGGGCTGCTCGGAGACGATTTAGATCTGCGAGAGCTTCAAAAAACCGGCAGGATAGGACGCATCGAAGTCAACATTAGCTCCAAAAGTGGCAAGTCCGACGGATATGTGCTTATCTCATCCTCTCTGGATAAGATAGAAACGTCGATCCTCGCAGCGTCGCTGGAGACTATCGACCGTGTGGGACCGTGCGTTGCTAGCATGGCAGTTACCAAGATTGAGGATGTCAGGGCATCGAAGAGACGTCAAATCGTAGATCAGGCGAAGCACATACTTCTTAACAAGTTTGACGAAAGCCTCCCTGAGAGCCAAGAACTGACAGAATCCGTTAAGCAAGCTGTGCGAGTCGACGAACTAGTCTTCTATGGTAAAGAAAAACTACCGGCAGGTCCCAATGTGCAGGACTCTGACGCAATATTGATCGTAGAAGGACGGGCCGATGTTCTGAATCTACTCAGGTGCGGCATCAAGAATGCTATAGCCGTTGAAGGGACGAATGTTCCTAAGCTGGTGATTGAGCTCAGCAAGAAGAAGACCGTCACAACGTTCTTAGACGGTGATCGGGGGGGCGAGTTGATCCTGAAAGAGCTCCTGCAAACGGCTGACGTTGATTACGTCGCTTACGCGCCTGAGGGCAAAAGCGTAGAAGATTTGTCTCAGAAAGAGATTGTGAAAGCGCTGAGAAATAAAACACCTATCGAACAAGTGCTTGAGCAGAAGAACAAGAGGAAGCCCTCGCAACATGTTCGAAAGGAGCCAGAACCGGCGCCTCACGTCGCATTGGTGGAAGCTAGCGAGCCGTCTCCCGTTGAAAGCAGCCTCAGAAACTACGCCGAGGCGCTAAATGGCACGTTGAATGCGGTTTTGCTCGACGCTGAGGGGAAAGTTTTAAAAGAGGTGGAAGTGCGCAATCTTGTCAGCGCTCTGAAAGAGTCAAACGGTCTTGTCAAAAGCGTCGTTTTTGATGGAGTTATCACCCAGCGTATTCTTGATATTGCGGCAGAAAAGGAGCTTAATTATCTAATAGGCGTTAAAATCGGCAACGTCGTGAAAAGACCAGCGTCGGTCAAAGTACTCACGATCGAAGATATGCAGTAATCTCTGGCTGCGGGACTGTTTTTGAGCAGTTCCATTTCCAACTCTTTTTGGTCTTTTTTTGACAAGCAAGTAGCGCTAACGTTAAATATTATTTTTAGGAAGCTCTATTCCTACATAAACACTTTATACGACTTGATTTTAACCAATTTAGCGTCTAACGACACCGAGGTATGGCCCATGCACAAAGAGGAACTTATTCAATTACATACGCTTTTAGTTCGCGTCAAGAACTATTTTGAAGACCACATGTTTTGCAATGGTGAATTTGAGCGATACAATTCGCTTCATATTGGTCCCATGCACATACATAGAAGCAAAGCAGAACATAAGCACGCGGTCTTCGTGCTTGGCAACGAGCTTGCATCTGTCATGGACTCTGAGGAACTCTCGGGTACAGGGAGGATTTCTGCACGAATGCAAGAACTCGCCGCACGAACCGAGATGATAAGACTCCGATAGATGTTAGACCAGCAGCTTCTCCATCAAATAAGCGTCTTCTCCGTCTTGATAGTACGCACAAATTACCTTCACGAGAATAAAGCCGAGCGATAGATACAATCTCTGAGCGCGAACGTTGCTTAGCCTCACTTCGAGGAGTAGCCTTGGGACTCCTTTTGTTCGCAAGACTTCGAAGAGGCTTCGTAGGAGCATCGACGCAAACCCTTCTTTTTGGCATCTGCTATCCACAGCTAGTGACAAGATTTTCACGTCGAATAGCGAGACCGCTACAGTGGTTAAGAACCCAACCACGTGACCATCTTTTTCTGCAACAAGGAAGCCCTCAGGAAACGTCTCGTATGCCGCCATAAACAGAATGGGGTTGTATTCGTCAAATGCCTCTTTTTCGATGGCGATAACCCGTTCAAAATCTGATGGTTGGAACCTGCGAATTGAGGACAAGCAGCAACTCCCCGCTAAGGCTTGTGGATGCGGAATAAGTTTATGGGCACAAAGAATAATTAAAAGCTGTGGCTGTGCACGAGTGCGTTGCAGAAGTTCTCCGAGAGTTTATAAAGAATAACTATTCGAGAATGATCGTTGAGGTAGGGTGCGGAAGGTTTTCAGCCGTCGCTGTAGCGCTTCGCGCTTGTTTTAAGGTTACGGCAACGGACATCCTCGAAATTGACGCGGTCGATTGTCGGCTGGCACCAATCTATGTCAAAGACGACATAACCTGTCCAGATCTGCGACTGTACCGAGGCGCCAATTTGATATACTCTATTCGCCCACCACTCGAAATTCAGCCAAGCATTCTGGATTTATCTGGGCGAATAGGTGCTGATGCGCTTATAAAGCCATTCGGGTCTGAAATCATTGAAGACATGCGACTACACTTGCGCAGTTGCCGGGGATTGCCTGTGCATCTCTTTAGAAACGGAAGACAGGCGGGCATGTGACTCAGCCTTCAGGTTGGGTTCTGGACACTAGTGGTGCTGAAGGCAGTATTACGCAGACGCCGTGCTAGTTAAGCCAGTGCATTCGACAGTCAATTAAGGTTTGTTCGGGGTTGTAGGTCGGCCGCTTGGTCGCAGTCGCTCTGATCGATAGAACTATTTTTCATAACGACATCTATTGACTCGCGAATATTCATGTTTTCAGGTTTTGAGAAACTGACTGCGATCGCAGGCAACGGTGAGGGGGTAGGGCTTGAGTTTAAGGAGTTTTTGACACGGGAAACGCACCTTAAGGCAGAGCGCCGGCAAACTCTTGCGTGTCAGATGAAGTATAAACTGCTGCAAGCTAACGGGAAAGCTCAGTACATCGTCGGGATTACCGATTCAGGCTATTTAAAGGGTATTTCAAGGACGCGGCTAGATGAGTCTGTGAATGTTTTGCAAGTAATCGCTCGCGACATCGGCGCGGACGTCAGTAAGCGGGAGGATTATTCAGTCCACGGTGGTCATGTCGGGTTAGTAACGATCAAGAACACGCACGTCGATAAAGATCATATCCTTATCGGAACGGCAGGCCACGTTGACCACGGGAAGAGCACCTTGGTTGGAACGATCGTAAGTGGCACTCCTGACGACGGGGCAGGAAAGACGAGACTTTATCTCGATGTGAAGCCCCACGAAATAGAGAGGGGACTCTCCGCTGACTTATCGTACGTCGTTTACGGGTTCAACGAACGTGTCATCCGGCTCAAGAACCCGCTAAGCAAGAAAGAACGAGCAGGGGTCGTTCAAAAGTCCAGAAAGCTAGTGTCATTTGTCGACACTGTTGGCCACGAACCGTGGCTTAGAACCACTATCAGGGGAATCGTTGGCCCGAAGCTCGATTATGGGCTTCTTGTCGTCTCCGCTGACGACGGTGTTACGCACGTCACGCGGGAACATCTTGGGATTCTGCTCGCAATGGAACTTCCCACCATTGTTGCAGTAACGAAGATTGATAGAGTCTCTCAGCGCGCCACACAAGAGGTCGAATCTCAGATCCACGACGTACTAGGAATCGTCGGCCGCGTGCCTTACAAGTTGAAGACGGTCGACGGGGTCGCGAGGATCTGCAGTAAGGTCGCGCAGGGGCTGCTCGTCCCAATCATACGGACTTCGCCCGTCACTCTCGAGGGCATAGAGATCTTGGATGAGCTTTTCAAGTGTCTGCCAAAAAGGAACATCAGCGAGAACGGAGATTTTGAGGTTTATATTGATCGCGTTTATCAGATAACGGGCGTTGGGTCGGTCGCCAGCGGCACGATCAAAAGCGGCAGAGTTGCTGTAGGCGACAGGCTCTATTTAGGCCCCGCAAAAGACGGTGTATTGCGCCGAGTGAAGATCCAATCGATTGAAATGCACCACTGCAACGTTGAAAAGGCATCGGCTGGCGATATCGTAGGAATAGCCATTAAGGGTGTTAAGCCACATCAGATTGAGCGAGGCATGGTTCTTGCCCGGAATAAACCTGCTGCAATAAGGGAATTTGTCAGCGAAGTGTATATCTTGCAGCATCCGACGAGGATCGGACGCGGTTATGAACCGGTAATTCACATTGAGACCATATCGGAGAGCGTGACTTTTAATCCTGAAAGCGAATTCATGATGGCTGGCGAGTCCGGAAGAGTAAGGATCCGATTTAAATATCGACCGTATCACGTTTATGCTGGTCAGAAATTTATTTTTAGAGAAGGCAAGAGCAAAGGCATAGGTAAGATCCTGAACGTTTCAAACTGACTTTTGCCAGTGCGGATATTTTAAATCCCAAACGATTCCGCGAGCACTGTTTCGTTTAACCGGCCAAGTTTGTGTGTTTCGTTTGATTGTGCATCTGTGATCGTTATTTGGGCGGGAGCGAACATAAACTTGTCAATCTTATAAAAGTCATAGTTTGCTTCTGTGAACGTCTGGAAAAACGGTTTGCCGTATGATGGAGACGTTTCCGATGGTAGTCTCTCTAAAATCTCGTCATACGCCTTGACGGTCATGAAGACATTTCCATAGTAGATGATGCCGTCGTTGGTCATGCCCATTGCTCTGAGCGAATCCTTTGTGATGGGTGCGATCGGGCATGAGCCAGCCGCGCTTATTATTTGCAGAGTGTCATACCCAAGTTCAGCTGCCTTGTAAACGGCGACCTCAACTACCCGCCCGGCTACCTGCACGGTACCGACTATCGAAGATGTCGGTGCGTTTAGCAGTGTCAGTTTTGAAGGCTCAAGGTTACACTGCTCGGCTATCGTCTCAGCAACTTTCTCATCGGGTAGTTGGTCGCATTCAAGCGCGATGACCCCAAAATCATAATCATCTTCGTAATCAATCAGTTCATACGTTTTCTTTGGCTGGCACGACAAGGCCCGCGCAGGTCCTGAACCCATTGCGCTGTATTTGTCGCTCTTGATCGACCAGCCCGCTTTCTGCGATCCGAGTGTTGCAAGAGCAGGATGATCCGTAAAAACGTGAATAAATACTAGAGGTGTATCCTTCAGCGTCTGCACGGTTAGCCTGACCGATCCGAGCCCGCCAAGGCATATCTCTGTAAACATCTCGCCAGCTTCGTAGCCCCCTTCAACGTTAACGCCACAATCAATTACCGTGGAACCGTTGTCGAGTTCGAGCGCCTCTATTTTCAGCTCTTCGGTGTAGTCTAGCATTTCTTCAACGATTCCCATAGAGATCTCATTAACGCTAAGCACGTAATCAACTCCAAGACTTAGATATGATAGAGGCTATATTTCTCTTACGATCAGTGGCGTTTGTCATGCAGAATGACTATCTCGCTCTGGCGGCGATTCGGTCTTTCGTAATCTTAAGTTGCCGCAGTTTGTGAAATGCCGCTAGTGGGGGTAGGCTCGCGAGGGTTTTATTCGGGGAAATCCAGACGGATTCGTAACCAAAAGCTTCAACGAAAGCGATGACCCGCTTCTCAATCGATTCGATGGATTCTTTTTGCGCTGCTGACGAGTCGACGCATCCCAAAGAGGTTATTTTTTCGTGTACCTGAAAGAGCTCCTCAAACTTAAGCGTCTCGCGATTCTGAGGGAAATCAACAACATCAAATGAAATAACCGAGATTTTCGCATCTAGCAGCTGTGGAAACGCTTTGCTTACGTCACCTTCGAGGTGACATATCGGTGTTCTTACCCTTTTAAACAAAAATGACAGCAGATCTAAGAAAACGTCAATGTCGTTCACGCTCTCGATGGGTTCGACGATTTGAATCAAGCGTGCCTTGTTCTCTTTTAGCGCTTCAATTTCGAACCGAAGAATGGATGCGACATCGAACAGCAGGTCCACGTCGCTATTTGAGCTATAAGGCGATTTGGGGTTTAGCTGGCAGCTTTCGACAAACGAAAATGGGCCCGGCAAGACTGCTTTAACGAGCCTGGCATCGCCGCAAGCAGTAGCAGCAGTAAGAAAATCTAATGCCATCGTCGGTCGTCGAGGAGCCCCCAACTTGCTTTCAATCCGAGCGTGGCCATCAGTCTCCATTCCTGGAACATTAGACGCGATTAAGGTGATGGAGTCTCTCATTTGACCGTCGGTGACCATGTCCATTCCGGTTTTTGTTTGGTCCTGAACGGCCTTCTTTACGGCTGCCGTGAAGGGGTTTTCGCCGCCGACCTCCAAATATTTTCGAATAGAGTTGAGATCGGGTCTCTTCGGATAGCCGCTTAGGTTTGCGGTCAACATGCTAAGAACCTGCGGATAAAAGTCTCTCTTGTCTCGTATCTCGGTAAGTTCTGTACAAAGCGAGAGCCAGTCCATAAGCCGCGGGGCCTATCACGAAGCCGATTGGCCCGAGGGCCAAAATGGGTGCAGTGAAAGCGAGAATCGTTAGCGCTTGCGGTACTCTGCCGGTGCTGCGGTGGGCCCACAAAGGAAGGATATACAGGCCGGTTAGTTGATCAAGCACTGCCCAACTGAAGACTAGGAGCACAATGGCCCTAACGGGATCCCCGACGAGCAGGTAATATAGCGTGAGGGGCACGTATATGATTGCCCTCCCTATGACAGGAATGAGCCCAAAAATGGCAATGAGTATCGCAAACGTAATGAAAAACGGCACTCCAAGGATTGCATATCCGACCGCGGCGAAGATGCCACTGACAAGACTGGATCCGAGATTAACGACGTAGAGCGAGTAATATATGCTTTGGAGATGTCGCAGAAACCGATGTACGTCGCTTTGATACTCGGGGGGCACTAACGTGACCATCTCGTCGAAGAAGTCCTGGCCACGCAGCAAGAGGTAGTAAAGAAGCAGAGTGACGATTACCAGCTCGACGACGTAGAGCGGTATGTTTGGAATAACCCGTTCAATGATACCTGTTGAACTCCCAAGCGCATCTTTCAGAATTGTGGACAATATCTGCGAGATCCTATCCTGTAAGCTTGCGACTTGGAGGCTTTCGCTTATTTGAGCGCTAAGGCTCTTAATCAGGCCTTCGAAGCCCTGATTGAGGAGGTTATCCAAGTTCTCAGATGAGACAGAAAGACTCGCCATCTCACTATATAAAATGTAAACGATGTCTAGTAGCACGAAGGCGAGGGCTGCAAAGATGGACATTATGACAATCAGAATCGCGCTTCGTCGTCTGTGTATGCGTTTTTCGAGCCAAGCCGTGGGATATTGTAGAATAAACGCAAGCAGAAGCGTGACGGCAATAACGTCTTTGAACGGCCACGAGATAAACGCGAGGACCACTGAAATAAATGCTGCAAGACCCAGGAGAACTAGCCTGTCGCGTCGCTTTTTGTCCATTGGTTCGATGCCAAACTCCTTTCTCAACTGACTGCTCATTTGAGATCAATTTTTCTATGCGTATGCATCGGCAGCGTTATTACCTTCGTTCTCTTGTATTCCTCCTATGGATAGACTTGAAAGGATCTTCGAACTGCAAGCAAGCTTCGATAAATCTGTTCAAAATCGAACCCCTTTCAGTAAATGGGGTAAGGAAGATCGGGTCGTCGCCCTGCTCGGACATCTTATACAGGAGTCGTACGAGGCGCGCAATACGCTTGGGGTTGTCATCACCGGCGACCGAAAGTGGTGGAAACAGCGCACGCTGACTGAAGAGAAGTGGTGTAATGTCCACGAAGAGCTAATTGATTGCTTGCACTTCTTGGTTTCTGCGATGATCAGTGCCGGTTTGACGCCGCAGACGGTCATCGAAGCTTACGAAAGAAAGAACTTCGAGAACAGAAAGCGGCAAACTGAAAGCTATTAGATTTTGATTTTTCCGTACCAGCCGCCCCTCCCTACAAACTCGAAGTCGATAGCGTCTTTCCTAAACCGTGCAAGTATTTCAGCCAGTTGTGGGTGCTGTTGCCCTACACTAGTCAAAGGCGCGTCGATCAAAATAGCTATTTCGTTGTCAAATCGTTGTATCAGCGCTTCGTAAACCTTCTTTACGTTCATACGCTCCGACTGTTTCATAGCCTTTAATATTTCCATGAGCGGAACGGCGTGCACATACGGCGGCCGTCGCGCCAAGGAAACCTCGTGGTTCTTGAGCGCAAGGAGTCGTATACGATCTTTCACTCCGATTTTGAGAGGTCCCCCACATCCAGGGCAGGTTTTCAGCACCCTCCCGTTAATGATGATATCTTCCAAGTTGTAAGCTTTTTTGCATCGGCGGCAGCCGGTCAGATGGTATTTGCCCTCCCGAGGATCCAGACCAACGTTGAGGACTACCTCCCGGCCGTTGACGCCTTGAAGAGCTCTATTGATCTCGCGAAAACTTGCACGATGCAAGGAGAATCGTGTAATCTCTCTGCCTAGCTTGTCTGGTGAGGGGGAATGGGCGTCACTGAAAGACACGAACGTGCACGAGTCCAATTCCGCAAGTTTACTCGCCATTTGGGTGTCGGCGCTCAATCCAAGCTCTAAGAAGGTAACGTGCTTTGCATTCTCTCCATAGCAATCGTGGATGCTATCATACGCGGCATACATTGAAGTCCACGGCGTGAAGGCGTGTGAAGGGCCGACAAGTGCGCTGACATCATGGACCAAGCTGACAAGTCCTTCGGGCGATATTTTAAGTTGCGGTCTGCCGCTTGCAAGCTTGGAATACCCGCTCTCTAATATGATATCGCGCAGTTCGTGGGCCGAAGAGAAACTTGGAAACAATATCACGTGGTGAACACGGCCTCCGATCGTTGTTTCGACTTCGGCTTGAATGACGTATGCAATTCCTTCAAGCTCATAACGGTCGCCACATTTTTCTAGGTTCGATTCAAGCTCTTCGAGCCACGGCCCGTGAAGGCAATCACCAGTTCCAAGTATGTCAACGCCTTTTGTATGAGCTGCTTCACTCATGTGCTGCAGGTCCATCTTCGGGCTCGTCCCGATGCTGAAACGTGAATGTAGGTGCAGATCCGCGTTAAAGTGCTTCATCCCTTGCCTTTTCACAAAACAAATATAAATAGCTCACAATAAGCGCCCTTTCAAGATCAGCTGGTGCGCAGTTTTTTTAAGTCAAGAGAAAGAGTATACATAGCGAAAGGCAATTTATCTGAAGCGATTGAGCGCTATGGATCAAATTTACACAGCAATAACTAAGGCTGCTAATGATCTAGCGAAAATGATCGATGCGACGCACGTTTTTGTGATCTCAGACGCGCCGTGCAGTGAGGTGCCCTTCGACGTCCCTTCAACCTTTATTAAAACCTCTTCACTAGCCAAAGGAGTCAGCGAAGAGTTACGGGACTTTCTGCGCGAAGGCGTCACTCAAAACCTCAAAACTAATATCGTAGCCCCAGCGTTCAATGATTTTGCACTCGTGCAGGATATTGCCACGGCTGCTTACGTTCACGACATGTTAAACGGCGGGTTTGTTCTCGGGGTACTATGTTTAGCTGAGTTATCGTCGATCGTTGTGTGCGATATCAAGCAGCTCGCGACTGTGAAGACAATAGATGAAACAGGCGAACGCGTTGACCCGGCCGCGCTAAAAGCCGTATTGCGTTTGGCTCTTGAGTTGGGTAGAGAGGGTAGAGAGGGCAAGAAAGTAGGAACCGCGTTCATCATCGGAGACACCAACGAAGTGCTGAAGAGATCCCACCAGCTTATTCTCAATCCGTATAAAGGTCACGCTGAAGACACGCGGGACATCAAGAATCGCTCGCATTGGGAAACCATTAAAGAGTTTGCGCAGATTGATGGCGTGTTTATAGTGGACGAGAAAGGGGTGATAATATCGGCGGGTAGATACCTGGATGTTATCACGAAGTCAATCGAGCTCGAAGGACTAGGTGGGCGACACATGTCAGCACTAGCTGTGACGCGCGAGACGCACGCAATAGCAATAACCGTTTCAGAAAGCGGGGGCACAGTCCGTCTTTTCAAAGACGGCATCGAAACCAGAATCGAACCGAGTGCTGATCTTCTCTTGCTTTTGCCCTGAAATGACACTGCGCTCGAGACGAATGAGGACTGCTACTGTCGGTTTCGTAGCAAAGAAGCGACTTTTTTGCCTATGCGGGTAGATACTGGTGGGTTCACAGCTTAATGTGCCCCCCATGCTAAGCATTTTAACAACTAAAAAATATGGACCAGCATGAGTTTGTGCGGGGGGTGCGATTTGAACGCACGAACTCCTATGAGACAGGGTCTCTCACTCACACGGTGTGGTCCTAAGCCCTGCGCCTTTGACCCAGCTTGGCAACCCCCGCTATGAGTTCTTATGTGTTTTGCTATTATTTAAAAATCTAGCTGCTATGTAGGCTATTACTATGAAGAGCGGTGTGAGCAGGAAAGTAAATGCGGCGATCAGCGAGATTTCGCTTGTTGGAACAGGGGGGTGCGTGCCTAAGAAGTAGTCGGCGAAATCATTTGCTAGAAACCATACAAGGGCAACGGCGGCTAAGTGAGGTTTAAGCTGCCGAATCAAGAGCAGTGGAAGAACAAATTGAGCTGCCATCGCAACGTGCAGGAGCACAAGCACTGTGTACAGGCTGCTGTCGACTGAAAAATAGAACGCGCTGAACCACAAAACGACAACTACAGTCCACGTACCATATTTTGCCAATCCGACTGCCGTTATGAAGTTGATTAGATCGGAGCCACGCTTTGTGCTAGCGTACACAGCGAGAACAACCGCAGCCAACATCGTGTATAGGGGGCAGTCTGGTATGAATATCCAGGCAAAGGGGCTCGCAGATACGAGCTGATCCCAGTAGTAGAATAGGCCGACCAGCGAACCGGCGACGTTGATTATTATGATCGCAATTAGGAGTGGGGTGTTTTCCACTATGCTGCGAAGCCTCACGTCGCGGATTCACTCCTAATCTCTCTAGCTGGCACACCACCGACAAGGGCGTCTCTAGCTACGTCCCCATTGACAAGCGAGCAGGCCGAGACGGTAGCGCCACTCTCAATGACAACTCCGGCCAGAACTGTGGTGTTTGCCCCTATCAAAACATTTCTGCCGATTCTCACTGGACCTTTTTTCCATTTGCCGACTAAGAACTCGTGACAAAGCAGTGTAGAGTGATATCCAATGACGGAATTGTCTCCGATTTCTATTAATTCAGGAAAAAAGATGTCAAAAGTGACTTCTAAACCGATCGAAACGTTCTTACCAACTTTGACGCCTATTGAACGATAGAGTGCGTTTTTTAGTTTCAGTGAAGGCAAGAAGCCAGATATGCGTATTACTAGGTAGTTCAGGGTAACCCTCAGAGGGTTTCTGATTTTAGACCAACCCCACATCGAGTTGCGTTCGTGTGCCGCATACTCTGTCAATCGACGCACGCAGTATTGAAAGCATAGCTCTTGATTTATAGTTTTACCACAACATTTAATTTCAATGGGAAAAGCATTCTGACTGTAATTTTTGTGCCATTTACCCCGTGATGAACTGCGGTGTGTAAAGGGGGCAAGAGGCTTACCATGTTCGGATCTTCGGGAATTCGTGGGGTAGCCAATAAAGACCTCAACTCAGAGTTAGCGGTCAGCGTTGGACTTGCTGTCGGATCAAGATGTAAATCTGCCGTTATTGGCAGAGATCCTCGAATCGCGAGCGAGATGATTGAATTTGGGCTTATTTCCGGGCTCACCGCCTGTGAGTGCGACGTCACACGAATTGGCCTCGTGTCGACGCCGACGCTCTCTCACGCAGCACGCAATTATGATTGCGGGATTATGGTTACCGCTTCACATAACCCCCCTGAATACATTGGCATCAAATTGTGGAATCCCGATGGAACCTCGTTCAATAGCAAGCAGCAAGAAGACATTGAGTCGTCAATCACCGAAGCACAATCGCGTCCTGCGTACGCGGGAAATCGGGCTAGCTGGGACGCCATCGGGAAAATCTCATCTTATGACAACGCGGTCAATGATCACAAAAGGGAAGTATTGAGCCATTTCAACCGGGTAAGCTGTCGAGTTGTCGTCGACTGCGGCTCAGGGGCGGGAGCAACCATCACGCCATACGTGCTCCGAGAAATGGGTTGTGAAGTCATTACACTGAATGCGCAGCTCGATGGGTTTTTCCCTGCACGAAATCCCGAACCCATCGAAAGCAACTTGAGCCTCCTCATAGAAGCTGTGCGAAGTTTTCACGCCGATATCGGCATAGCGCATGACGGCGATGCCGATCGCATGATGGCGGTTGACCGCGGTGGGAGGTACGTAACTGGCGACGAGATGCTCGCGTTATTCGGCGTGAAAGAGGCGAAAAAGATGGCCGTCTATCCTGTTGATGTCTCGTGCATGGTTGATGACGTGCTCACGTGTCCCGTCCATCGAACGCGCGTGGGCGACGTCTACGTCGCCGAAGAAGTCAAGCGTACGGGGGCGGACTTCGGAGGCGAAAGCAGCGGCAGCTGGATTTTTCCTAGCGTTTCGTACTGCCCAGATGGCATCTATGCGGCGGCGCTAATCGTTTCAATTGCGGCTCAGCAGTCGATCTCTGAACTAATCGCGCAGTTTCCTACGTATCACATTTTGCGAGGATCCTGTGTGTATCAAAGTGGTAAAGATCCGATGGCGGCGATTGCTCAGGAATTACGCTCGCTCGACCATGTCCAGATGACAACGATAGACGGCGTGAGGCTTGATTTTGAGGAAGGCTGGATCTTGGTGAGAAAATCCGGAACAGAGCCAAAGATAAGGATAACTGCAGAAGCGAGAGACGCGGCAACGACAAAACTGCTCTACGAAAAGGCTCTGGTCGTAGTGAAGAGGCACCTACAATGTTAGCGGTCATACTCGGTGCGGGTGAAGGCACACGGATGAGGCCTCTCACATACAACCGCCCGAAAGTTATGCTACCGGTGCTCGGCACGCCCATACTCGAACATATCGTTAACTCGTGCGTCGAGGCACACATTGAGCGAGTGATAATTGTAACTGGGTATCAAGAGGAAGTGATTCGCTCTCATTTCGATGAAGCTCAGCACGGGGCTCAGATTGAGTACGTAACGCAGGAGAAACAGCGCGGGACGGCTGACGCAATTGGTCAGGTCAAAGATCTCGTAGATGAGCGCTTCCTCGCCCTCAATGGCGACAGTTTGATGAGCCCCCTCACGTTGAAATTGCTGGCGGAGACGTCACGAGATCGAGCAGTTGTTGTCGCAGCTAAGAGGGTGAAAGAACCTACTGACTATGGTATAATCGACGCGAATGGTGACGCTGTTTTAAAAATAGCGGAAAAACCTGATAAGCCGGTCTCTGATTTAGCAAACTTGGGTATTTACGCTTTTGAACCTGTGATATTCGACGCTATTGCTCAGATCCCGAAGTCGGCCAGAGGCGAGTACGAGATCACTGACGCGATACAGTTTTTGATCGACCAGGGACATAACGTACGGTATCTTGACGTCAGGGAAGAGTGGATAGATATAGGAAGGCCCTGGGATCTGCTGTATGCCAATGAGCTCCTCCTCCAGACACTCGAACGCGCAAACGAAGGGGTCGTCGAACCCTTTGCAACTTTAAAAGGCGCTGTGCAAATCGGGCGCGGTTCGATTGTGAGAAATGGCGCTTACGTTATGGGCCCCGCAATAATCGGCGAACGCTGCGAGATTGGGCCAAACTGTTGCATACGTCCCGGTACGTGTATAGGAAATGGAGTCAGGATCGGCAACGCGGTTGAAGTGAAAAATTGTATCATAATGGACGACAGCCGAATTGGGCACCTGTCTTACGTCGGCGATAGCATTATCGGGCAGCGCTGCAATTTCGGTGCGGGGACTTTGGTTGCCAATCTCCGGTTTGACGAGAAGCCCATTAAGGTCGCCGGAGTTCACACCGGACGACGAAAACTTGGTGTCATCATGGGTGACGACGTGCACACAGGCATAAATAGCATGATAAATGTCGGAACGTCGATAGGCCCCGGATCGATCGTCGGCGTTGGCGCGCTAGCTGCCGGAGTTTATCCTCCAGGTTCACGAATCGAACGGAAAGCTGCCACGCAACGATAACGCGTACCGCTCGCTTATAGATGATAAGATATTTAGCCGATGGCGCGCGTTAGCTCAGAGGAGACGAGTCATGCGGATCGCTGTTTTCATTGGAACGCGAGCGGAACTGATAGGGATGGCTTCTTTTCTTAAGGAGATTGACAAGAACGATGAGACTGAGCTCATTTTTGCCCATACAGGGCAGCACTATGACCGCGGGATGTATGAAGACCTCCTAATCGATTTGGGTCTTCGAGATCCCGATTACAGCCTCTCGCTCGGCAATATGAGCTACAATAAGCAGATCTCCGCCATGATCAGTCAGGTCGACGCTATACTAGAAAGAGCACGACCGGATTTCGTGTTCGTTCAAGGCAATGTCATCTCGTCGTTTAGCGCAGCCATCGCATCATCTATGAGTTTCGTTCCCGTTGGCCATATTGAGTCGGGCTATCGCTCGTTACGCGATTTGCACAGTGATGTGAGGAGAAAAGTAATCGAAATGTGCTCGACGCTATTCTTTCCCGTGTGTAGCGCGGCCTATCTGAACTTGCTCGAAGAGTGCTATGATCCTGATTACATTCATTACTTAGGTGATCCTCTGATAGACTCGCTCCTTGACTACAAGCCAAGCGCTCAGAAGGCGGATTCTTTTGATGTGTATCGCGAAGGCGAAAGGCAGCTTGCCGCATTCGCCTTGAGACTGCCGTGGAACATTGGAAACCCTGAGGCACTAGGGCGAATCGTGAAAGCGGCGATCAGTCTCGATGATTATAGCGTCATCGTGCTCTTACATCCAAATACGCGAAACCACCTCATCAAGTTTGGTCTAATGGACAAATTGCAGTCGTCTCAGAATATCCATCTTATCGATCCCCTTCCTTACACAGATTTTATAAGACTAATGATGGATTGCGACGTGTTGGTCACCGATTCTGGGGGCCCTCAGAAAGAAAGTGCGATTTTGCAAACGCCGTGTATCACGCTATCTGACAGCACCTACTACGTTGAGACCGTCGAAAACGGGTGGAATAGGTTAGTAGGCAAGAGTCCGGATCCCGATGTCTTGACTGGTGCCATACGGTCGACGGCGCTAGGAAAAACGATAAACGACCCTCTTAACGATGGCAAATCGTCAGAGCGAATAGTCTCCAAAGTCGTTCAGCTTTTTGGAGAAAGCAGCCTCACGATCGCTCCGCAAGTTTCAAAAACGAGCTTTTACACCCACCTCACGTGTTTTTCGGAAGGTTTTATGGGGATGCGCACGCGAGCTGCCTCTGAAGCCGAAGGTACCGTACAAGCGATGTTCGACGAGACAGGAGATATTACCCTAGACACGACGCGAGCTCAGATTGTGCGTACATTTGGGCCAACCAAGCCTTGAGAAACTTGAGAGGAGAAATCTTGGATGATCGCTAGCTATACGGTCTTTTTGCTTATAGTCTCCGTTCTGCTTTCATTTGTAGTTACCTTTGCTGCGACGCCGTCTCTCATCACAAGAATGAAAGCAGCAGGCGTATCTGGCACTGACGTACACAAAGTTGACAAGCCTCAGATTTCTGAAATGGGTGGCTTTGCAATCTATGCGGGGTTCGCCACCTCATTGATTCTCGCTGCTTTTTTGGGCCTCAGTTTGGAGCTGATATTGGTTTCACTGCTGGTTGTTGCTTTGTCGGCGATGATAGGGGCCCTAGATGATGTCATGCACCTCGGTGCAAAGGAAAAGCCCCTCCTCGGTTATTTCGCTGGCATTCCCCTCATATTGGCTGCTGGAGGTGACCCATTTCTTGTCGTACCGTTGCTGGGAACCCTGTGGCTTGGACTCGCATGGATTCCTATTGTGCCCTTCGCCGTCACAGCTGGAGCCAACGCTGTCAATACGTTCGCTGGATTCAATGGAATGGAGATCGGATGTGGCGCCATAGTTACGTTTTGCCTGCTAATCGTGGGGGGGGTGCTGCTCTCTCCGACGGGTGGCATCGGCGGGCTTTTGATATTGGCGGCGCTGCTCGGCGCACTTGTAGGATTTTTTCCATACAACAGGTATCCTGCCCGCATATTTACCGGCGACGTAGGGACGCTCTGCATAGGCAGCGCTATTGCTGTCGGCGCCATAGCGCTAAAAATAGAAGTCTTTGCGGTCATCGCGGCGTTGCCTTACATCATCAACTATGCCATGGTGCTGCTCTCTGTTGGAAAGGTGACCGAGAGTCACTTATTCACGGCCACGCAGGTTACGAACGAAGGGTACTTGATACCTTCAAAATCATATTCTGTTCGAAAGAACTTATCTGATTACATCTTAAGCCGGAGATCGATGAAAGAACCGGGACTGGTGAGAATACTTTTGGCGTTGTGCGGAATATCGGGCGCCACAGCTATAGTGCTTGCAGTGCTGTCAACCTTTTGAGGCCTTTTGGCGGGCCGTCAACAGAAAAAAGCGAGTGGATTAGGTAGCCGTCCGGCTACTATCAAAGCGGCATTTTAGGCTCCAACGACGCCGTGGGGGTGCTTGGTCACGTCACTACGACTTTTAAAAAAAAGCTTTCAGATATTTCAGTTGACGGCCGCTTAAGTCTAGGCTTTGCCGCATCTACAGCAGCTTTTGCGAATTAATATTGACCGAGTCGACAGGATATGCGTATTTCGCATTCGTCGTCGAGTTAGCGTTGCTTGAGGGCGGGTCCATCCATAGACTCACGTACAAAGTGCTCGTTGACCCTAATGTGGGCATAAATCCGAATCTCGAACCGCTGCTTTTTGGGAGGTCAATGAGCACCGGTTTTGTCTCTCCGCTGTTTAACGTGACCGGCTTGTACCTGTCTTGCCAAGCGATGTGTAAGCTCATAGGATCGCTCGCGTGATTCGTTACATAGACAACCGCTGAATCGCTGCCTACTTCAACGTTGCTAATCGACGCATATTGCGCGGGCGTTAGGGAGAGCTTGCTTTGGTCAATTTGGTAAACTGTTACGTCGCTGTTTTTGAAGACTTCTGTCATAATCCCGGTATCGGGAACGAAGTCTGGGAATTGAAATTTCCAGAGGCCGCTCGAGTAGTTTGCTTTTACCCGATCATAAACGAAGTATTTTATGTTCATTTTTTTTGCGATGAGCAGCTTAGTGGCGGAATCTGTAGAGCTGTTCATAAAGTTGGAAAGGTCTGTAAGATGCGCGTACTGATGAGTGACTACATACGAGTTTTCAGAGTCGGTAGACAATACCGCTCGCGCGTTCGTGAAGGTGTTTACATATTGCAAGAAAGTTGGATCCGACAATACTCCGTCGCTTGCCTTCGTGTGATTGTTAAGCCAGTGCAGCGCACTCATTTCGTTATTGGTGAGTTTTGGATCTTGTGCGTGTGCGGCGAATGCGGTGGTAGTAGCGATATGAAATACCGGGGAGAGCACCGAAACAACTACAAACGCGATGATAAGCACCGAACGCATCGCCCTGTTATCTCTCTTCCGTCGTAGGCCTTGGACGCGTGGCTGCGCCCCGTATGCCAGCCTGAAAACAAGGATCGAAGCGAGTATCGACAACGGGAGCACGAGATAAAGTATCGAACGCACCCCATCTTGATTTCGTAGAGCGTACGGTATGACACGCTGAAAGAGCCAGGGCATTTGTGGAACTGCTATCCCCAGAACCCCGATTACTGTGGGCACCAAAGCCACGAGGAGCCAGCTTGAGACGAGCATGTTTCGCAGATTTGTCTCGGGGCGGTCCCAGAGTGTAGTTTTGTAGACCAAAATGCTAAGAATTGGAATGAGACCGAGACTTGAAATCATGAAAGCTAGTGACAATGCTGTTTGAGCCGAAAACACGAGGGAAACCGCAACCACTCCCGCTATCGCGACTAACACCAAAATAATGATCAAGTTCAAGACGTTCTTTGTCGTGTGGCCGATTACCGCGAAGAGCCTATCGCGGCGTTTTTGTGGGGATCTTGTATCGGTGCTCCCGCTAAAGAGCACGCCGACTGCCGCGAGCCCCAGCATCCCTGCTGACAAAGTTAGAACCTCTGGAATGTTCCATGGAAGGGTTTGATACTGGCTGTACATGGAGAGCCACCACGGGGCGCTAATTATGACTGGTAGTATAATCATCGCACTGATCTGCTTCAAATGCATCTTGGTGCCGAGATTAATCAACACGTACAGTATGATGAACATGGTGAAAATGTAGTAGAACGTGGTCGTAGAGAACCTATGAGTGAAGATGAGTGTTGTCACGGTGAGAGCGCCTAAGAACGTATATTTTGACCTCAGGATAGACTTTCCTGCATCGTCCTTGATTGTGGCGTACAGGTAGTAAGTTGCCAGGTACATCAGTATGAGTCCGAAGCTTGACGGCACGATGTACTGTGGCCCCAATATCGCTGGGTTCGGGCTAAACGTCGCTGAAAAAAATGCCGCGAGCGCGGCTATTCGTGTATCGCCGGTAATTTTCTTTACTACTACGAAGGTGGTCAGAATAAAAGACACCAATATAAAAGCGGAAAATCCTTGCAGCAAGAGGAGCAGATCGGAATTTAAGTTGATGTTGACGCCGCCGAGTGTGGCAACTGCGCTGAAGATGATGGGAAGGCCAGGCGGTTGACCGTTGTACCAGACATCACCCGGCGCCGCGTTTGGATTAGTGGCGCTTAGAGCGCCATTCTGCTGGATATATTTGGCAAGCGCGATGTACGTCGAAGTATCGTGATCGATTAAATCGGTGCCGCCATTCCAATATCCTGCGTAGCCTACGGTGATGAGCAGTAGGGTGAGGGTCGTGAGCATAATGCCGACCGAAACTTTTTTGCCTAGCTCTCTCGACCGCGTAGGCGCAGCCGTCTGGCTACGCTGCGCCGATAGAGGCTTAGACGATCCTAGTCTAGAATAGTCTTGATTCTGATCGTATCGCTCTCTCATTAGACGTCGACTACCTCGAACCGTACAATAACAAGCTCTCTATGGAACCGCTATGTCCTAGTCACTTATAGTTTTTGGTTCCCGGTCTTTCGTGACGCGCAGCTTGAACCAGCTGAGCAGCAAGACGCCATACACGATCTCGTTCGCGACCATTCCGGCCGCGATAGCGAGCATCGGGCCCCAAAAAGGGGTGAGCACTACCATGACCGACAAGAAGGTCAACGTCCCAAATACGATGCCCCAGCCAACCATTTTAGCACCCTCACAGGCGGTTACTAGTTTATCCCATATCCTGTTGTAGACAAAGAGCCCTGAGTAAATTGCGAGGATAAGCAGAAGCGGGGGGATCAGTACAACCCTGAAGATTTGCAGGAAGAACACGCCACTTGCATAAGACAGCAAAAACGCCGCGACACATATTGGAATGCCGAGGTACGCTAGATACCTCCCAACTCCGGGCCGTAGCCGCCAGTCAATTGAGCAGAAACGAGGGTACAGCGCCATTGAAAGCACGGTTACGAGCGGCACGATCAGAAATATGCTGGACCGATAGTGTGCCCCAAAGACTCCGACAGCGAAAGCGGTTGCTATCACGTTCAAATAGAGGATACTAATCTGCTGCGCAGAGATACCGAGCACGCTATCCGCACCCAGATAAACGCTGAGTGGGATGAGCGATTTGATGCCCGGAATCGAGAAGCGTGCGAAACCAAGCGGCACTCTTAGAATGAGTACGAGAGAGCCTAACAAAGAGCCGATACATAGGCCAACCAAACCCAGCGACAAGTTACGAAAAAGTACGAAAAAGATGAGCGCAACACTCCAGTAAATGATGTCCGCGACGACGACAAATCTGATCTTATACAGCGCCAGTTTGAAAGATTGTGCGACGGTGTATAGCGTAAGCAAAAATGCTATGATGTAGCCAAAAACCAACTCATATTGTGTAATACCAAGCAGTGTTAGCAAGCTGTTGGAAGACGCGATAATTATTACAGGCACGGATATCGCAATCGAAAGAAAAAAAGCCAAAAAAAAAGCAAGTGTCGGCACGTCAGCGATGCGCTCGTTTCGTTCGGCCACGATCTTCACGACAGCTTTCGGAAGTCCAAGGGTCATTACCGCGTTCAAAATGGTAGCTATGGCAAGGATGATGAGATAGGTTCCGTAAACTTCGACACCGAGGTAACGGCCTATAAAGAGCTCCTCTGCCAGCGAGATGATTTTCGCCAGCGCGTATCCGGCTCCTAAGACAGAGAGCCCTCGCAAGATACTCCGGATGAAGTGCAGAGACAGTAAGTCGCGCGCTTTTTGGAAAGCCGATGCAAATCTTGCGATAATGCTGGCCATGTCGGTCAACTATTCAACCCGCTCTTGTTAAATATACTCCTGTTGGCTTGTCTAAAAGATTATTAACGTTCACTCTGCTATGATGAATCGGATGGCTCAAGAAAGGTGCAGAATTCTGTTTGTAACTTCATTTGACGTTCGACTAATTGACAGCGTGAACACCGACGGCAGCATGATTCGTCTGCTGCAGGATTTTTTGCGAATATACGAGGATATGTGCGATATCTTCTTGTTTACCGGAGATACCCGCAAATTTGAATTGGCCCCCACCATAAAACACGTCCCGTCGGCGTTTTTTCAACGATTTGGTCTTTGGCACCTTTCTTACGCAGTCTTGAGTACATTCAAAGTTGCCCGGCGATTGAAGGGCAACTCTCTTGTAAGGGGCTTCTCTGCCGCTTGTCCAGGTGCGATTTTGGCAGCAAAAATCAAAAGAAAGCCTTCAATAGTGTTTTATGAATACAACTGGGCATATCAAGTGACGCACGTAAACAGAGGGAGAGCCCTCGGAACCGTCGCTAGGCTAATAGAAGATTACGTCATCAAAAATGCTGATGTTGTCGTCACCCGCAATGAGGCTCTTGAAAAGGAGCTCAATCAAAGAGGCGCAAAGAGCGTGGCCATAATACCGTTGACTTTTGACGAAGACGTTTTTCGGCCAGGACTTGATGTCACTGAGCTAAAGAAAAGGTACGGCATTCGAGACGAAAAAATCCTTATGTTTATAGGGAGATTGCATCCGGTAAAAAGGCTCGATTTGCTTCTGAAGGCAGTTCAGCAGCTTGATATGAAATTTAAACTTTTTATCGTTGGCGCTGGAGAGCTCGAAGATGAACTCAAAGAAATGGCAGAATCGCTTGGGGTTGCCGATGAGGTTTATTTTACCGGTGCCGTGCCATACTCTGACGTGCCGAAGTTTCTTAACATGGCAAACTTGGTGGTGATGACCAGTTCTATCGAAGGACAGCCAAGGGTTCTGATCGAGGCGATGTCTTGCGGAACCCCCGCCGTCGGTACGAACGTGTTTGGAATAAGAGATACCATAATTGACGGGGTTACTGGGTATCTTACGCCTGATGATCCGGTTATCATCGCGAAGAAGATTTCGAAAGCCTTGGAGAATGAAGCGCTTCCACAAATATGTAGGTCCGTTGCTCTTGCGAAATACTCAAAACAGGAGTGCGCGTCGAAAGAAAAGGCCTTGCTTAAAGAGCTTTTAGGGCTTGACAATTGACAAGGCTGAAGCGCGTGTCTGAGAGTTGTTCATAACTCTGATATGATACGACGATCTCGCTGCGATGCCGGCTAGTAACTGCGCTAGGACAGTATAATGTATTGTTCTCGCTTAGCACAAACAGACAGGGATGCATCGTCGCCAGCTGTTCGTTCACGTCATTAATCACGATTTGAACTAAAACGGCCGACGACTTGTCGATGCCAGTTGTCATGAAAGAAAGTTATAAGAGCGATGCCGAAACAAGAAAAACCGCTTTCAAGGATCTTGAGAACACATGAGCGATAATGGGACCTCGTTTTATTCCAATAAGACGTTCTTGATAACGGGCGGAGCTGGCTCAGTAGGAAGTCAGCTTGTTCGGACTTTGCTAAAGGCGAGCCCTCGTGGCATCGTGCTTTTGGACAATAACGAAGGCGCGCTCTATGACCTTGAGCAAGATCTCAAATCTAACAAAGTCTCTTTTTTTATTGCTGACATACGAGATAAAGAACGGATTGAACCTCTTTTTGATGGCGTTGATTTCGTCTTCCATCTTGCCGCGCTTAAGAATGTACCGATGTGCGAGTACAATCCCTACGAGGCCGTCAAAACGAACATCATAGGAACCCAGAACCTCATCGAGGTCTGTTTGCGGCATCACGTCCGGAAGGTTATTTTTACAAGCACGGGAAAAGCTGTTAAGCCTACCACGGCCTATGGTGCCTCTAAGCTCTTCGCAGAGCGTCTATTATCCATTGCAAACACTGCGGAAGCGGATTCGGGAACCGTTTTTGCATCTGTTAGATTCGGCAATGTGCTCGGTTCGCGAGGTTCTGTATTCCCTTTGTTCCGAAGACAAATCGAAGCCGGAGGGCCGGTCACAATCACACACGAGGAGATGGTAAGACCGAACATTCTTATGTACAACGCGCTAAGAATGATTTCGAAAGCGTGTGAAACGGCTAGAGGTGGGGAAGTTTTCATTCTTAAGATGAAAAGGATGAGAATTACGGAAGTTGCGGACGTCATGATACAAGTGTTGGCGCCGAAATATGGACTTAAGCCCGACTCGATTAGCTCCGAGATAATCGGCATCAAGCCCGGTGAAAAACTCAGAGAAGAGCTCATGACGGAGAGCGAACAGAGGCGCGCTTACGAAACCGAAGACATGTTCATAATTGCGCCAGAGATGGAAAAACTGTCACACGTTCACAAATACTATACTGATCTGGCAGCTCACGGAGACATCAAGCCGTATACTCCGAGAGAGACAGTTTTTGTCACTCGTGCAGAAATCGAGGAAATATTGCACCACTTGAATTACGTTTAGTCGTCAGCGCAACAGATGCTTGGGTAGCGTTTGCCTCTTCTTTCACTAAGTTCACGACTCTTTACTGTTCACGCGGGGGCGCTGACGGCAGTAAATCAGCTTAGCGCCGCGCAGGCGTTTACAGCAGTCCACAAGTGTGGCTCGGCTCTAAAGCTTGTAGCACGTAAGAGACACTTCCCTTATTCTGTTGGTGCGACAAAAAAAGTTGGTGGCTTGCAAGAAGTGAAATTTACTCTGCTACGAGACCATGGGGCCGCGATATGGATAGCAATATCAATATTCCTGGTTTTTCGATCCGCGTTGCTCCTTTTCCTAAGCGCTTAATCTCCAAGTTCAACTCGTTGCTCGAGCTCTTGCTCAAACATCTTAGTCAAAACCTCTTTCATGTTTTCCCGAGGGATCTTGCCGGTATTTTTGAGTTGACATTTTTCTAGATATTCTTCATAGGTGCAAATAAATCTCGCAGGGTTGCCCGCATACACCGTATTCGGAGGAACATGCCTTGTGACTACGGATCCTGCCCCGACGATACTGTTAGGGCCGATCGCCACATCGGGCATTATGATTGAATTTACGCCAATGAAAGAATTGTCGCGGATAGTTATCGGACCAAACTTGGTGCCTTCAAAATCGTGATTTTGTTCCAAAACCCACTTCGCGCCGTCGTGGGTCATGAATGTAACCCCATAAGTAATCTTACAGTTATTGCCGACCGAGATTAGATACGGTTCGGTGCTCAAGTTGCAGTAATAAAGTTGGCAGTTGCTGCCAATCCGTACGCCTAGTCTCCGTGCTAAGTAAATTCGCGCATTGCCTGTGCTAATTCTGAATAAAACAATGTACAACCTGTAAACAAATTTCTCTAGCCAGTTCATTTAATCGTCGCTCGAGTATCTTTACTATCCGTGCAGGCGCAGATATACAGATATGTATGGTTCTTTACCTTAGTTATCGCCTTCAACTTTTCGATTGTTTGAATGCGGATCCACAAAAAAAGCGTGAGCTCTTCGCTTTGAGCATGCCGTTTATTATTAAGATTTGAATACATGAAAGACATAAGAATGTACAAAGCAGTTCCAATCGAGCGACGCAGCAGAATTATACACGATTTCCCATATCGTGCCAATCATCGGAAGTGTCCGCACGCAGCCATAGTGAACATAACGAAAAGCGGACATTGCTTTTTTGACTGCGTTTATTGCTACGCCAAAGGCTACCCGTGGTCTCGTTCTGGGCGCTCGATAGAAGTATACGAAAACACACCAGAACTGCTTGACGCTGAGCTAAGCAGCGTAGCGATCTGCCCGCCGCTCTATTTTTGTGCGGTAACGGACCCTTTCCAGCCGCTCGACCTCGTATATAATACTTCTTTACGCTCCATGAGAGTTGCTGTCAAACACGATGTCTACTTCACTATCGTCACCAAGTCAGACCTCGTTTTGAGAATCCTTGAGACCAGTTGGTGCAACTACGAACGACTTCGCGTTTCGTTTACGTGTGAGAGCATTAACGACAAGAAACTGCACGCGCTAGGCAAAGCCCCGCCGGCCTTTAGAAGGCTTAGAGCGATTGAGGAGCTCGTTAACGATGGCATAGATGTGGTAGCAAGAATAGATCCTATCATCTCCGGGTTTACAGACGATCACGATGAGCTAACCGAGCTCTTTGAGGCGTTAAGTTCGATAGGCGTTAGGAATGTGACCATATCGACAGGCACATTCAACACGAGGGTTTTTGGGAGGCTAATCTCTGGGATCGACAGAAGTCCATTCTCTGATTCGGTTGCTCAAGTACGAGCCAGCTATGCGCTCAAAGATGGGAATTATTCGCTTGGTTTGGTGGATCGGTTAAACCTATACAAGCAAGTTGAATCGCTTTGTGGGAAGTACAAAATGACCCTGTCGATATGCTTGGAGCAGGTTGATCCTGCCTCATTCAGGCCAACACAATGCACAACGCTCGGTAAATTGACTGTGAGGGACCAGCGCGGGCATTTCACGCCAATTTGTCACGGCGATTGCCTCGTGACATGCCCTGATAAAGACGCTCCGCCGTGTGAAAACAAGAAGCTTGCATTGGAGTACCCCTACAAATGGGGAACCCTTACACAGACCTCAAACTAGACGGAGCTTATCGCAAAGAAAGGCCACCTTCAGCCTTACGATGCTTTTAAATATTAGCCGAAGGGAATGAAACTGTCCTTTGTTATCGTGACTGACATGATTGGGCTAGTTACAGGCGGGTACGGATTTATCGGTAATCAGATCGCTGAGTTACTTTCAAACGAGCTCTCAGAAGTACGGATTTTGGACAATCTCAGCAATGTAGCGCGAGTAGTTCGATTGCCTAATGTGCAGTTTATAAAAGGTGACATTCGCGACGCTGAAACGACTTTTAGAGCACTCAAAGATGTCGATATAGTCTTCCACACTGCTGCGCGCATAGATGTCGTAGCTAGCACGCGAGAGCCATTTGCTGATTTGGAAAACAACGTTTTAGGAACGGTCTCAGTGTGTGAAGCTGCTCGGAAGAGTGACGTGTCGAGGATAATCTATTCATCGAGCGCTGCCGTTTACGGGAATGCAGATGTTTTTCCTACCGACGAACTGCAGCCGATCCGGCCATTGTCGCAATATGCAGCCAGTAAGTACTCCGGCGAGCTTTATATGGCCGCTTATCACAGTCTGTACGGCATTGACGCGCTTTCTCTGAGATATTTCAATGTATATGGGCCGTATCAGCGACCCGAAAACGCCTATTCTGGTGTGATAAGCAAGTTCTTCCACGGCGCGAGAACAAATGCGCCGATCCAGATATTTGGGGATGGCAAACAGACTCGTGATTTCGTCTACGTGGAGGACGTAGCCAAGGCAAATCTGCTGGCGGCAAAAAGCAAAGTCACAGATGCCGCTGTAAACATCGGAAGTGGGGTAGAGACGTCCATAAACGACCTCGCCAAAATGATCAAAGAAATTGTGCCCTCGGCTGCGCGCATCGTGCATGTTGCTCCGCGGGTTGGCGATGGGAGGCGATCTCTCGCAGATATCAGCCTGGCAAAGAAGCTCATCAACTATGAGCCAGAAACTAAATTCGCTCACGGTATTAAGAAGCTAAGTCGATTTGTCAGCAACAACGATTGATCGCGTGACTTCATTTTTGGAAGAAAGAGTTAAGGTTCGTTCAGCTTCTAGCTGGACGCAAAGCGTTTTCCAGAGTTCCGTGTGTGTTTTAAGCGGATGAGTCAGGAGCAAAAATGTCGAGCATAATACAAATTGCCCTCGCTTTTATAGCCGTCCTCGTCGTGCCTGGGTTTGCCATGTCGCTCGCATTTTTTCCAAGACTAAACCAGCTGGAACTAACCGAGCGATTAGCAATATCGATCGGATTAAGCATTACCGTAATAGTTGTTGTTGGCCTTTTTCTGGGCTATTCTCAGACACTTGTAAATCTGACGGGCGGAATCACGCCGTACAGCTTGCTGACTGCCCTTACCTTCATTACCATTTTTTTTCTTATAATATGGGCGTTGCGGGCAGCTCGCTTAGCAATCAAAGACAGGCGTGACGTGATCAAACCTAAAAGAGGGGCCTAGGCGTCTTGAAAAGTGCATCCGCGACAACTACTATAAAGTAAGTTTTGCGAGATCGAAAGCTTCAGCTTTGCTGTGATTATGCATAGCTAGCATCCCAGCCTGAAAAGCGCGATACTGAGCAAGACCGGCGATCGCTTCCGTTCTAACGTAGTACTTGTCATTCTGGGTTTCGTGGAGTTTCAAAGCCTCGATTTTGATGTTGAAGAATTTAGTTATATTGACGAAGACCCGTGGAGTAAACTCTAGTGATACGCTTGGGGACTCATAGAGGAATATATCGTCCACGTGTCGATAAAGCGTCATGGTTGCAAGTGCAGCGTTTCGATGATCTTGATGATGGTCATGCGGGCTGTGAGTGTATATCCGGTCGGGTTGCAATTCATCTAACTTTGCCTGAATAAGCTCGATAGTCTGATAGTCAGTCGTGATCATCCGATCTCTTAGACCCTCAATCGTAATGCTGTCCGCGCCAAGTACCCGGGCGGCATCCTTGCACTCTGTGATTCTTCTGTCGCTTGGCCCTCCTGCCTCACCTCTGGAGAGTACTAACAGGTGAACCGTGTCTCCTTTGTTTTTGTGATAGGCTAATGTGGCGTAGCAACCTAATTCACAATCATCAGGATGAGCTCCGATCGCTAGAATTACCTTACTCAAATAAATCACCGACGCATAGTTGTTTTGTCGTTTCGAACATCGCGTCCATTGAAGTATTGGTATTCAAGGGCAACACCGCATCAAAATGCACGTTTTGTTCCAGTGCGTTCGACCATTGCGCGACGGTCGATTGTACCCCGACGTTGACTGCATAATCAATGATAGAGGGAATCAATGTAAGCGTCTTCTTTGTGTTGGCTACTATCGAGCGATCTCGTGCGATCTTGTTTCTTTCAAAACGCGTCTTCAACTGATTTTGCATGTTGACGATAAAAGCTATTTTTTCTTTAAAACTATCAACTTTCCTATTTGCGACGGCACTTTTCAGATTATCGAGCGCGCACACTGCTCCATCGATATCCGCTAGAATGTCATCCAACTCGCGTTGTAGGATTGCTGCATCGCACTTCTCGTCATTCCTAAGAAGATTGTATTGAAATCTCACCCTCAATAGTTCTAGGATTGCATCCAGCTGGCCGATGCCTCCGTATATATCTTTGGGCCTCCACGTGGAGACGACCGGAAACTGTACTCCAAGGGCTTCAGCGATCTTGTCGGCTCTGCTGAGATATTCGACGCCGCCTTTGCCGCCGACATAGAATGTAATACCTATGCCGCTGAAAGCGATAAGCACGGCTTCTGCTCGTAGCGACACATTTGGCAACATCTGCTGCAGTGCTGAGCGCAAGTTGCCTTCGAACTCAGAAGTTGTGTCGCACACACGACACCTTGCAATGAGCGTGCGGTCGGACGTGCGCTTGACCTCGACGTCTGCTTTCCCGTCGCAAGGGCAATGGTACCAGATAGGGGCGTGTGGCATTGGAGCGGGTTTCTTCTGCGATTCAGTCATCAATCTCGCATATTTGTCGAAGTTCTCTAACATAAAGGCGATTTCGTCACGGAATACCTGTTGGCATTCCGAAAAGCGCGCGAAAGCAGTTTTGTACCCACATTCTTCGATGAGGTACGCTAAAAAAAAAGCGTTAAAATCAGCCGCGTTCATACTCCTCTCGCTGGCGCGATCAATAAGCTCAAAGACAGATCGCGTGTCTAAGTGAACGTCGGGGACCTCCAACCCCAAGTGCTTTGAGTTTTTTAAGATGGAATCTCTTGATTCAGTCGCCCAGCGTTGAATTTCGTTCTTTATCTTTTCTATTTCGTTATTTTCAGGTTTCGGAACAGCGCGTAGGATCTTGTTGTTGTAAGTTTCAGCGATCGACAAATGTAGGCTGAGCGTGCCGTTTCTGTTTCTAACGCTCGGTAGTTGCGCTTCTCGGAACCACCTTTCATCCGCGAAGTCCTGGTCCGCAAAGCAGAAGAGCTCCACTACAGGACAGTTGAGACTGTCTCGCAGATGTTCTGCAACCGCGTGCATCAGCACCGCCTTTCGCACAACCCCACTGTACGGAAAGAAATTTGGCTGGTGGGCAGTCATCAAAACAATTCCCTCATAGTCCGTGTAGAGCGGGATTCGAGAATCGTTGTGAAACGCTTCGACGTGTTCAGCAAACGCTTTGCGCTTACCTAACATTTCGCTATCAGGGAAAATGGCGTTGTCTGCGACAACTCTCGTTAGCTCCTGCAGGTTCTTGCATTGCTCTCCTTTCATGAGTGGCCCTATTCGTGAGCGTTAGCATGTATCTTGCAGTATAGAATCCAACTTTTGCGCTCCACTCAGCATGATAAGTAACGACTATATAGTTATTTTCCGTATAGATGTGCGAAGGGATACAGTGAAAGCCATTGTCTTAGCTGCAGGCGAAGGAACGCGTTTAAGGCCATTTACATTAACTCAACCAAAGGCAATGGTGCCTGTGGCTAACCGGCCCATTCTTGAATATGTGATTGACTCTCTTGCTCGGAGCGGAGTTACCGACATAAGCCTTGTAGTTGGCTACAAAAAAGAAAAAGTAATGAACTACTTCGAAGGTGGCAAGAAATTCGGCGTAAAAATAACGTATGTCGAGCAGCCGCAGCAGCTCGGAACGGCCCACGCTATTAAGCTGGCCGAAGATTCAATCGAGGACAACTTCTTGGTTCTAAACGGTGACAACCTAACCAGTCCGGAGGCTATTGAAGAAGTCATGAGTAGCGCGTCCGGCGACGTAACGCTACTTTTGACCGTGAAAGAAAACGTCAAGGGTTACGGAGTCGTTACAACGGAAGGAAACCGCGTCACGCAAATAGTCGAAAAGCCTGGCACTGATATTAGCCATTACATTAACACTGGGATTTACGTTTTTGCGCCTACAGCATTTAACGAGATTCCCTACACCAAGATATCTCCAAGAGGAGAATATGAGATAACAGACACCATTCAGAGGATGATCGAGAAGCAGTACGATGTCACTGGGGTTCAAACGACGTCCATGTGGATCGACGCCAGCTATCCTTGGGATCTGCTCAATGCAAACGCTGCGGTGCTGGCCTCCATCAAAGAGGTATCAGCGCAACAGAACGGCCAAATAGAAGACGATGCGAAAGTGCGGGGCAGCGTCATCTTAGGCGAGAATTCAATCATAAGATCGGGGTCTTACGTGCTTGGTCCAGTCGTGGTAGGCAGAGATGTTGAGATCGGACCTAATGTCACGATATTGCCGTCTACGAGCATTGGAAACGGCGTTACCATCGACTCTTTTACCGAGGTGCGAAACTCTTTGATAATGAATGATGTGCGGTTGGGGTCTCATTCGCTTGTCGCAAACTCAATCATTGGAAAAAATACGATGATCGGTTCGCATTTCATTGCCGAGCAAACAAAGCTTGCGATGCCGTTTCTCGATGGGGAGCTCCACCACGTAATGAATTTGGGAGCCATAATTGGGGAGAACTGTCGTTTCGGGCACGGAATTCTCGTCGAGGCCGGGAAAATCACCGGAGTACATTGCACCGTTGAATCGGCAACGACCATCCGAAAGAACATCGACAATTATAGCATTATTGTGTGAGGTGACTGTAAGAGTCTCAGTCAATGCGCCCCACGCGCACTCTTAAACTTAAAAAAAGCGCCCAGAATCGACGTTTTTCAATTTAGCTCTCGTAAAAGCTTTTATATAGAAGTGCAAACATATAAAAAATGCAGTCTTTTTCTGGAGGGGGTATCGCCGATTCCACAAGATGATGACCTGGAGCTTATCGAAGTTGAAATTCCCGCTGAGGAAGCAGCTCTTTTGGAGGAACTTGACAGCGTCAAAAAACAGAATGAGGAATACTTCTCGCGCTTACAAAGACTTCAGGCTGACTTTGAAAACTTTAAGCGGCGAACTAAGACACAAAGTGAGCATCTCTCAAAGTACGCATCTGTTGAACTGATTAAGGAATTACTTGTCATCTCTGACAATCTTGAACGAGCTGCTCAGGCACTGCGGACTGAGAGCAACCAAGGTATTTCTGAAGGAATCGAATTGATACACAAACAGCTATGCGATATTCTTGGCAAGAACGGCGTCACGAGCGTAAAGTCGGTCGGAGAGTTGTTTGATCCGCATTTGCACGAAGCGATTATGACTGAAGGGGATACTAGCCTGCCAGATAACGTGATAATTGAGGAGATTCAAAAGGGCTATAAGCTTCATGAAAAGGTGATTCGGCCTTCCAAAGTGAAGGTTAACAAAAGCACAAATAAGGTGGACAGATGAGCAAGGTAATAGGCATAGATTTAGGAACGACTAACTCTGTCGTCGCAGTCATGGAAGGAGGAGAACCAGTAGTAATCCCAAACGCAGAAGGAAATCGAACGACGCCCTCCGTAGTAGCTTTCGTGAAGAATGAACGAGTTGTAGGCGAGATTGCAAAAAGGCAGGCGATTACTAATCCAGATCACACAATTTCGTCTATAAAAAGGAAGATGGGCTCCGACTTCACGGTCGCCATTGAAGGTAAGACCTACACACCACAAGAAATCTCAGCAATGATCATACAGAAATTGCGGCAAGATGCTGAGAATTATCTTGGTGAGAAGGTGAGCCAAGCCGTTGTCACTGTCCCTGCGTATTTCAACGATAGTCAGCGTCAAGCCACGAAAGACGCGGGTACTATAGCAGGTCTTGAAGTCTTGCGGATTATTAATGAACCAACAGCATCTGCCCTCGCGTACGGCTTGGATAAAGCAGAAGATCAGAAGATTTTGGTTTTTGATCTTGGCGGCGGAACATTTGACGTGTCGATATTGGATATCGGTGACGGGGTATTTCACGTAAAAGCGACTAACGGCAACAACCTACTCGGTGGCGATGACTTTGATCAAAGGATTATCGATTATCTTGCCGATCAGTTCAAGAAGGACCATGGCATCGATCTCAGAAACGACAAGATGGCCTTGCAGAGGCTCAAGGAGGCGGCAGAGAAGGCTAAGATCGAGTTATCAACGCTGACCAGCGCGGCGGTAAACCTCCCGTTTATCACGGCAGATCAAAACGGTCCAAAGCACTTGGATATGTCGTTGACGCGGGCGCAGTTTGACAAGCTGACGGAGGACTTGATCGAAAAGACGATGGGGCCGATGAGACAGGCTATGAAAGACGCAAAGCTTGAGCCAAAGGATATCGACCGCATCCTACTAGTCGGGGGCTCTACTCGCACTCCTGCGGTGCAAAACGCGATAAAGCAGTACTTAGGCAAAGAGCCTGATCGTGGCATTAACCCGGACGAATGCGTGGCAATCGGCGCTGCAATCCAAGCCGGTATTCTTGTCGGCGAGGTGAAAGACGTGTTGCTGCTCGACGTCACTCCCTTATCCTTGGGAATAGAAACCCTCGGCGCCGTATTCACTAAACTGATAGAGAAGAATACCACCATTCCTACCAAGAAATCTCAAGTTTTTTCGACTGCAGCTGATAGCCAGACCTCTGTTGAGATTCACGTGCTTCAGGGTGAACGGGAAATGGCTGTCGGTAACAAAACCCTCGGGCGATTTCAGTTAGTCGGAATCCCCCCTGCGCCACGAGGCGTTCCCCAAATCGACGTCACTTTCGATATAGACGCTAACGGTATTGTGCACGTTTCGGCAAAGGATTTGGGAACGGGCAATGAGCAGAAGATTACCATCACGTCGACGAGCGGTCTCAGTAAAGAAGAGATTGACCGCTTGATGAAAGATGCTGAGGCCCACGCTGATGAGGATCGAAAGAAGAAAGAAGAAGCGGAGATCAGAAATGGCGCGGATTCTATGGTATATACGGCCGAAAAAACGTTGAGAGAGTCTGGAGATAAGGTCGACGCTTCTAATAAGAGCAAGGTTTCGACCGAAATCGAAAAAGTGCGCGAGGCCCTCAACGGTACAGACATCCAGGCCATTAAACAGGCAACAGAACAACTAACGAACACGATTTATCAAATTACGACCGAGCTCTACGCTAAGACTGCAGAAGATGCAAAACAAGAACCCCCGACCGAAGAATCGGACTACGAGGTAGTCGACGAGAAGTAGTGCGTAAATAGACCTCATGAATCGTGATTATTACGAAGTGCTAGGAGTTGACAAAACTGCCACAGAGGCAGAGATAAAGAAAGCCTATAGAAAACTTGCCTTAAAATATCATCCTGATGTGTGCCCCGACAAAAGCGAGGCAGAAGACAAGTTTAAGGAGATTACTGAGGCTTATGAGACACTCAGCAATCCAAGCAAACGCTCAACCTATGACAGGGTTGGCCAAGCAGGTTTCGGGCAAGCTTCGTCTGGTGCAGGATTCAGCGATTACGGCGGATTTGGCAACTTTTCAGATATTTTCGAGACATTCTTCGGAGGGGGCTTCGGCACCAGTCCATTCGGGACCCAAACAAGGACGCGTCCGACAAGTCCGCGAAGAGGTCCCGATTTGCAAGCCGACGTCGAATTATCATTTGAAGAGTCAATTTTTGGGGCTGAAGTCAAACTAAAAGTATCTCGATATCAACGCTGTGATAACTGCGCAGGAACAGGTGCCGAACCAGGCAGTGACATAAAAACGTGCCCTTCCTGTGGTGGTAGAGGCGAGATACAGCGTGCTCACAACATCTTTGGGGGCCAGGTTATCAGGATCGAAACTTGCCCTGAGTGTCAAGGTGAAGGTAAGATATTCGAGACCAAATGCAAGCATTGTAACAGTACTGGAAGGATCAGATCTACGAAGACAGTCCCTATCAAGGTTCCAGCAGGGGCATATTCAGGCTTACACATCCGAAAAGCGGGTGAAGGTTCTGTAGGGGTCCGCGGCGGGCTCCCAGGTGATTTGCTTATAGTTGTACACGTTAGACCACATCCCGTGTTCAAGCGTGAAGGCGATGACATCTATTGTGACGTAACTATAAGCGTCTCAACGGCAGCGTTGGGCGGGCAAATCGAAGTACCGTCTGTATACGGTGCTCTAAAGTTAGATCTTCACGCAGGAACGCAAAGCGGCACCACGATACGAGTGAAGGACAAGGGCGCTCCAAGCATTCATGGGCGCGGTCGGGGCAGTCAATACACGACGTTAATCGTTGAGATTCCAAGGAATCTGACCGAAAGGGAAAAAGCGCTTTTTCAAGAGCTTGCATCTATAAGCGGCGAAACAATCGCGAAAGCCAGCGGCAAGTCAAAAGTCTTTAGCACAGTCAAAGATGTTTTTGGCGCCAGCGATTGAACCATTTTTAGTCATGTATTCGCTTGCGTTGAATGAAGATGCCCTTGGTGCAATCCCCCGGCAGCTCAAACGCTTCATAAAAGCCAGAGTACAATCTGCCAATGCTCGAGGTGCAGTCGTTGCTTTGAGTGGGGGGGTTGATTCGTCAGTTGTCGCCGCATTAGCGCACGACGTTGTAAATACGAAAGCGTTGATATTGCCTGAAAAAGGGGTTACGTCGGCGCAAGACGTGGTCGATGCAACTTCTATCGCTGAAGCGTATAAGCTCCCGTTCACGATAATTGAGATCAATGACCTTGTCAACTGCTTCAAAGAATCGGCAAAGCCAATCCTGCCTGCTCACACACTCGACCGACTTTCGATGGCCGAGGCAAATTTGAAGCCTCGAATTAGAATGGCCCTCAGCTATGTCGCGTCGAACGCTGACCGCCGATTAGTTCTAGGAACTGGGAATCGAACAGAGCTGCTCACTGGCTACTTCACTAAGTACGGAGACGGCGGTGTAGACGTTCTGCCTATAGGTAGCCTCTATAAGACTCAAGTTTTTCAGCTAGCGCGGCATCTAAATATTCCAGAAAGAATAGTCTCGAAAGCACCCTCGGCTGGACTTTGGTTAGGACAAACAGATGAAGAAGAACTAGGCATCTCGTATCTACTGCTCGATCGAATTTTGTGTGAACTAATCGATAAGAAGAACACTGCTGAGGAAACAGCCCAGCTGCTGGGCGTGGAATCACGTCAAGTTCAAAAAATATCCGAGCAAGTGCTGCGCGCTCTACACAAAAGGCGAGCCCCGTTGGTTGCACAGATAAGGTGAATCTCGCTTTCCAGTTTGCTTCGAGTCAAAAGAAGAAGCCACGCAACGTCAACTGGGGGCGATTTTTAGGTCAACAACGATATGATATTGACGCGGAGCGTAGGATCTTACTTTTTTAAGATTAATCGTCTCAACCGTTCTATCACGATTTTGGACAAATTTTTTGACTGTTTCAATGGTTTGAGGAAACTCGTTCTCAGGTTTCACGTCGTAGTAATGGATAAAGCCACCGCTGCTGCTGAGTATGGTCAAGGCTTCGCCTAAGAAATTGAAGGCACTATGCGGTAAATTCATAATAACCCGCTCTGCGGCCCCTGGGAATTTGGGAGCTACGTCTTTTGCGTCGCCCAAGCAAGCCTCGACGTTATGCAATTTGTTCAGTTCGATATTCTTTTTCAGGTAACGAAAGGCAGCAGGGTTCAACTCAAAGGCGATTGCTTTTTTGACTTTCCTTGCAAGTAATACGGTAAACGGCCCGGCACCAGCAAACATGTCAGCAACGGTCTCATTCGACTGCGCCAATTCAGCCAAGCGGTGCCTTTCTGTAGCTAGGCGCGGGCTGAAATAGACTCTGGAGACATCGATCAGCAGTCTGGAGCCGTACTCTTTGTGTTCTGTCTCCGTCCGTCTTTCGCCAGCAACGAAGACGAGGTCTTTCAGTCTGTACTCACCACGCACACCACTGACCGCAGCGAGAACAACTTTGATGTTTTTTCGCGTTTCCAAAAGCTCTGTCGCGGCGGCTTGAGCACCATCGAACCAACCGATTATAGCAATATCCCCAATTGTATCGTAACTGATTCCAAGCCTCTTCCGAAGCGTTTGCGGCCGAAGTTCCACGGCGCATGCTTCAACGTTATAGCGTTGTTCGTGCAGCCCTCCTTTGAGCGGCATATAAAGCCGTCCGTTTCGTTCTTCTATTTTGTATCTCTCATCTAGGAGGCTAAGCTCCTTGAGCTCTTTCCTGACCCGCTCGCCTTCCTTTTTTGGCACGGTGACGCACCATTTTTTCTGCGATCCAATCATCCGCTCGATAAAAGAACGCTCGAAGTTATCTTTTTTCTGGTCTTCGACTAAGCTGCGCGTGCAAACAGGACTAACGCTGTCAATATGAGAGAGAAAAAGCTATTGCATTTGACACCAAGCTATTTGCCGGATTCTTTCTCGGATCGGGGTAGTTCGGTGCTGACATTCGTTGGTCTAGGTTTGTTTGATGAAGACGATATATCAGTGAAAGGACTGAAAGCGATCGAAAACGCCGATGCGATATACGCTGAGTTTTACACTTCAAAACTGATAGGGACGACAATTGAGAAACTCGAAGAATTCTATAAGCGCGAAATCCATTTGCTTGGTAGAGACGACGTAGAGCAAGCTCCCGATAAGAACATTCTACGAGACTCTAAGCACAAGAATGTTGCCTTCTTGACCGCGGGCGACGCGATGATTTCTACAACACACGTCGCTTTGAGGATACGGGCGCACAACCAAGGAATAACCACCCAAATTATTCACGGAGCGTCGATCGCTACGGCGGTGTGTGGATTGACCGGGCTGCAAAACTATCGCTTTGGCAAATCGGCGACCATTGCTTTTCCGTACAGAGAGGTCTCGGACGTGCCTTACAATACGGTCACGGTGAATCTCAGGAATGACCTCCATACGTTGCTCTTTTTAGACATACGAGAAGAATTCATGACGCTTGGTCAGGGAATAGAATTATTGCTTCACAGTGAACACGAGAAAGGACGAAATCGATTGGCCTCTTCACTAGCAGTTGGCATTGCGCGGGCAGGGTCGCGCTCACCGACAGTAAGAGCAAACACGCTGGCGAAGCTTAAAGAACATGACTTCGGTCCTCCCCTGCACATTCTTGTCATACCGGCGTCGCTGCATTTCTTGGAACAAGAGGCGCTTCAAACGTTTGCTGGTGCTCAAAATGTCGGAGATCGCGGATAAGGTGGCGCGCTATGAAGCGATGCTGCGCATTGCGCTCGAACGCGTAGAAATCGTTGCCAGCAAGAAGACTTCAACGGATTTCTTGACGATGGCGCGGTCTTACTATGAAGATGGACTCCATTTTCGAGCAATCGGCGATTTAGTCAATGCATTGGTATGTTTTAGCTATGGCCACGGGTGGCTTGATGCAGGAGTGCGCATAGGGGCACTTCGGACGCAATAAAGCGCTTACACGCGGCTCTTCGACCGTACTGGCGCTAGCGTCTTTGCACGAATCGCGCTATGAGAATATTAATTAACTTTGTTGACTTAGAAGGTATTATGCCTGATTATTATGTCACGCTCGAGGCAGCGTGGTTAGTCAAGGACGTCAAATCGGTAGATGATGCCATAGGCATAGCGATATCTGAGACGGGCAAGCGTTTAAACCCAAAGCTAAGCAAGGTTGAAGTAGCTGTTGGGTCGATGTCTTGTCCCGCTTGTGGAGAAATATTCGACAGCGTTTATTTGGTGGCTAAAACAGCTCTCGTCGGATTGATACTTGAAATCAAAATATTGAATGCCGAAAACGAATCCCACGCGGCAAAGATCGCAAAGGCAGTAATTGGCAAAGCGCTGGCAGATGTGCCGCTGAAAGCAATTGACGTCGCTCTCAAAGAAGATTGACACTGCTTATCTGTTCTGATTGAAGACGGAGTCTGAATGCGTTTGGCTGCTTTGATTTCGGGGGGCAAGGATTCAATCTGCGCGCTGACTTGCGCGTTGCGTAAGCATGAAGTTGGGCAGTTGGTGAACGTTCAGCCTGTGGAAGACTCGTTCATGTATCACGTGCCGTGTGCGCACCTCACTCCCCTAATTTCACAGGCCGTCGACATACCGCTAGTATCAGGCGTATCTTCTTCACGCGAGGACGAATTGGTCGTATTAAGAGGCTTGCTACAAGATCTCGAAACGGACGGGGTTGTAGCTGGTACGATAGCATCGAACTACCAGATGAGTCGGCTCAAAAAGCTGTGCGATCAGCTTGATTTGGAGCTATATGCGCCCCTTTGGAACAAAGGGGGTGAACGTTTGCTACGAGCAATGGCGCGCTCAATGCATATCACTATCGTGCAGGTCGCGGCGTGGGGGGTGGATGAATCGTGGCTCGGCCGGACACTTGATGAAGAAGCGGTTGACGATTTGTCTGTTTTGCATAGTAAGCATGGAGTGCACCTCATGGGCGAGGGAGGCGAGTACGAAACGCTCGTGCTCGATGCTCCGATCTTTCACAGGCGAATCAAAGTAATCAATTATGAAAAGAAGTGGTTTAACGAGCAGTGCAGAGGTTACATAGAGATTAGTAAGCTAGAACTTGAAGAAAAATGAGAGTGCAGCGAAGTCGATGAAGCTGAGTATATTCGGCCCGAAGGAGAAAGTTGTCAGGGGGATGGAAGAGCGGACTGCAGGACTGATGAAATATGTCTTTACTGCTCCGCGGTGGAAAAATACTATCCCTTTCACGCTTGCTTTGTCGCTGGTGGTCGGTGCGGGCGTCTTCAATTTTGGCTGGAGAGAGAACCTTCTCGCCGGCCTTGTCCTTATAGGTATGCCAGCAGTGCTGGCCGCCGCTTTTACGCATCCGCTGGCTCGGCTGTTGCACGGCACTATGACTATTAATCGTTCTGCTCTGTTGGCCTTCGTTGGGGCCATAATTATTAGCGTCTTTTGTGTCATCGGTGCGCTGATTTCATTTGCTACAGGTTGGCAGCTGACAATTCCAGCGTACATCATGTCCTTAGGCGCAGTTTTCGCTTTCAGGATTTTGGTGCTAACGGCCATAACGACGAAGAGCTTAGTCCGAAATCTAGTCCCTGCTTCACTTCAAACGATATTCGGGGCTCTTTTCTTGCCGTTATTCGGCGTTACGGGCTACGTCGTAAACCTAGTGGCTATAAGCATCGTGTTCACGTTAGGAGCTCTAGTATTCATACGGTACATTGATGCGCCTTTAAGAAAATCGTTCGGCGTTAGCGCCATGGATTTCATCCGCGGCTACATTGCGCAAACTGTCGAAGGCGCCCCGGGGATGGAAGACTTCTTCAAAAAAATCGGCGAAGCTGTTGAGGTTCCAGTCACCGCCCTCTCCTTTAGGTCCAACGAGCGCTTGAAAGCGACTTTTGTCATACCGGCTGTACATCCAGGTCCAGTCGGTGAGATTGGCGGCGGAAACCTGCCAGTAAGAATAGTAGAGAATCTCGACGGCGGCGAGGTTTTTGTTCCGCACGGAACCGCGACACATGATTTCAATTTGGTATCAGCAAAGGAGTCACTGAAAATAGTTGAAGCTGCGGCACGCGCGTTAGAAAACACTCAATATTGCACAGAGGCGTCAAAATCAATTAGAGTACAGAAAGGGGAGATAAAGCTTCTCGCTCAAAGATTCGGCACCTCAGTTCTGTTTATATCGACTTTGTCGCCCGAATCAACAGAGGACATCGAATTCGGCCTTGGTCTCGTCGCTAGCGCAGAAGCAAGAACGCAGGGCGTGCTATACTCTGCGTTGATAGATGCACACAACTGCACAGCTCCTTATGCTTCGTCTATATGGGCGGGCACGAAGAATTCATTCGATCTGATTAACGCGATCAGGGAAGCATCATCGCGACTGATGCTAACAGAACCCCTAGAAACTAATATAAAGCTTGGAATAGCTAGTAGGGGGCCTATTTTCGGACGAGATGAAGGCATGGGCGATCTCGGTATTCAGGTCGCTTTGGTTGACGTTGCAGGGCAGCGAACGGCGTACGTCTTGGTGGATGCAAACAACATGGTGCTAAACTTGCGGGAAATTGTTGTTAGCGCTTTGAAAGTCGATGAGGCGGAAGTTATGACTACTGATAACCACGTCGTGAATTCCTATAGCGGCGTAAACTTGTTGGGGTTCAAAGCAGACAACGGCGTTCTGCTCAAGACGATTATCGAGCTTGTTGACGAGGCAGAGGCGAATCTAGAACCGGTTTCTGTTGGTATGAACACCCAACAAGCTAGCGGTGTGTCTGTTTTTGGCTCGCAAAAGACTGCGCAGCTCGCCAGCACGGTAAATGCGATAATGGCAATGGGCGGCGCCCTAGGAATCTCCGTGATTATTGCGGCTGTAGCTATCTCCTTATTGTTGGTTCTACTCAATTCATAAGAGCAAGGTACGTGTTCGCCGTACAGTGATAAACCTAAAAACCGGAAAACGCTACTTATGGGTGAAATAGCAAATTACTCTTGTCCGTCCGTCTTGTTCCACCTGGTCTACTCTAACAAATCCATAGCGTTCAAATTGCACGACCTTGTCTAGTTCAGCTGTGATCCCAGCTTCGCCAACCCCGATATCAACTCCGCTAGGCGTGAGAACTTCAACCAGAGGTCCTGTAGGCGGGGCCCAGTGGATTATTCTCGTGCCTTTTACGATTTCATGGCCAGCGTATTCTGCCTCTAGCGGCTCCTTGTTCACAATTCGAACGTTGTAAAGATCCTTCAGTCGCACCAAATCGCCTATGGAAAAGGTATAGTCTTGAGCACTTATGTAAACGTCTGCTTCGACGGGAATCTCTCTGAACAAATTAGAAGACGACGGATGGAGCGGCGCGCGCGCTACCGCAGGCTTGCCTTTGGCTATTTTCATATTGACCGGGTCGTGTACGAAGAAATACCTGTTAGCAATTGGATCCACGATTTTTCTGTTCTCAGCATAGAGGTTCTCTAGGCTAACGCTAATGTCCGATTCGTTAACGCCTAGTTTCAAAATAAACAGCTTGATCGCTTCTGGAGCAAAACCTCGCCGTCGCAAAGCTCTTAGTGTGGGGAGTCTAGGATCATCCCATCCGCGATAAAGTCCCTCGCTAATCTGCTTCCTCAGCGCACTTGTTGAGAACTTGCCGAATTCGTGGACGCTGATCCTTCCCCAGTGTAAGGTGAATGGGTACGTCCACCCTAGATGGTCGTATAGGAACTTCTGTCTTTTTTCACTATCACGCAGGTCTTTTCCCCGAACTATATGTGTGACCCCCAGCTCGTGGTCTTCTATGGCAGATTCGAAATCAAGCATAGGCCACACTCGAAATGTAAGCCCTCTGGGGTGCGTCAGATCGACAATTCGGAAAGCTATCCAGTCTCGCAAAGCCGGATTTTTATGAGTCATATCGGTTTTAATCCGCAAAACAGCTTCTTTTTCGCTTAAACGCCCATTTAGCATTTGTTTCCAAAACTTCATATTCTCATGAGGGGCATTGTCGCGATCAGGACACGCTAATCCTGCTTCTTTAAGCATTTTAAAGTGCTGTTGGGAGCAAGTGCAAACGTAGGCCGCTCCCTGTACGATGAGTTTTTCAGCGTAATGGTAATATACTTCCATTCGGTCTGAAGCGTTGACCACGACGTTTGGGGTCGCTCCAAGCCATTCGCAGTCCTCGAGGTACCACGCGTAAGCCTCAAGCATTGGTCGCTTCGTTTGAGGGTCTGTGTCGTCAAAACGCAAAATAAATGAACCGTTGTACCTTCTAGAGTATTCAGAATTCACAACAATTCCGCGTGCGCTGCCGAGGGTAGCAGGCCCGTTGGGATTAGGTGCGAATCGCATGATCACGCGTTCGTGGTGCGGCAGCTCTGGGAGGTACGTCTTTTTGCCCTGCTGCTTTGCTACGTCATGCTGCTGCAGGTCTGGGGCTATTTCTTCGAACAATTCTCTCTGTTTATCGAGCGTCAGTGCGTTGACCTCAGCAACGATGCTCTCCGTCGAGCCTGATATCTCCGAAGCTTGCTGTCTAAGTTCGGGATAATCGCCAATGAGCTTTGAGATGACGGCGCGTCGCTCTGCCTTGCCTCCGTGTCGAATCGCATTTTGGAGAGCGCGTTTCTTGATCTCGGTGCTTAAAACCTGAGGGTCCACTCGATCGCCTCGACTAAGCACAGTCAATAAACTCTAGAAATCGTATAGTCCGCGAGTGTGAGTAGCTCAGATTTTGCCTCTGAATCGGCTATAACCGAGAGTCGCGCCTTGCCGACTTGTAGAAGCTCTCTCGCTTTTTCCATGGCGTAATCGATCGATCCAGCCTTCTGCAAAGCTTCAATCGCTTGGTCGATTTCATTTTCTGCTGTAAGTTTCGATGGGTCAAGCATTATTCCGTGTTTTAGCCCGTGTATCATAATGAGCGTCATCTTGCCTTCGATGAGGTCGCTCGCTCTGTCTTTTCCGAGCACTTCGTACGGGGTAATTAGGTCGAGCACGTCATCGCGGATCTGAAAACCTATGCCCATTGCTATCCCAAATTCCCACAGGGCGTTCACTTCGTCCTCGGTGCCGCCTCCGAGTATGCCCCCCATCGCCAGACTAGCTGCATAGAGCACAGCTGTCTTTTTTTGGACCATGTCGAGGTAGTCTGCCTCTGACACGTTCTTATTATTCTCGAACGTAATGTCGAGCCATTGTCCTTCGCAGATATGTAAACATGCCTTAGAGAGAAGCCGAAGACATTTCGTTACATCGTCTGGTTCTTTTCTAGTGTAAGAGAGTACTTCGAAGGCTTTGGCGTACAACACGTCGCCTGCTAAGACGCCTTCTGACATACCCCACTTTGTGTGCACAGTCTCTATGGAGCGTCTCGTCGCATCAGCATCCATGATATCGTCGTGAATCAACGTAAAATTGTGGATGAGCTCCACGGAGACCGCGGCTGGAAGTATCGTATCTATGGCGATGTCCGGTTGCACCGTTTGGGCACCCAACAGCAAAACAGAAGGACGCAGCCTTTTTCCGCCTGCTTCAATGAGATGCCGAGCCGCTCTGTATAATTCTTCAGGAAAAACTACCCGGACAAAGTCGTTTAGCGCATTGTCGATCATATCCTTTCTTTTGCCGAAGTTGTGGCTCAAACTGCTCATTTTTGGTATCTCCGTGAAAGCGCTACGATTTCGCCAACGATATGCGGCTCTAGGGGTGGTTTCCTCCTGGCTCTTAAGGTTTTACCGAAATGTTCTGGCCGTTTCTTAAAAGGTGAATATTGTCCCTCAGGCTGTAACCCGCTTCTTCCGCTAGTTCTACATAGGAGCTCGTCATCGTGAGATCTCCATGTGTTGGAAATATGTGGCTTGGTTTGAGCATCTTGATAAGCTCCCAGTGGTCTTCGCGGGCTGCATGGCCTGAGACGTGGACGTTGGTATAAAGCCGCGAACCGCGCATTTTAAGCTTTGTTTCGAGCGAATATCTGTTGGCCGCATTGATAGGGGTTGGAATCACCTCAGCAGAAAACACTATCTTGTCGCCAGGCGCAACTTGATAGGGTGTCAGCTCGCTTGCAACCCTCGTGAGCAAAGCTTCGGGCTCTCCTTGATGACCCGTGACTATTGGAAGGTATTTGTCTTTGCCCTCCTGCATCACTCTTCTCAATATTTTGTCTACCGATCTCCTGTTTCCGTACACACCAATGTCATTTGGAAGCTCTACATATCCCATCCTTTCAGCTGTTCCCAGATATCGCTCCATGGAGCGGCCGAGGATCAGTGGGCGTCGGTCCATCTCTTGAGCCGCTTCGAAGATTGTCTTTACGCGGGCGATATGTGACGAAAATGTCGTGACAAGCACCCCTTTGTCTTCTTCTTCAGTTCCAAGCAGTACGTCGCGAACTAGGTCTTTTGCAATCTGTTCTGACGGGGTTTTGCCGAGCTCCTTGACGCGAGTGCTTTCTACGATCAAAGCGAGCACTCCCTCTTTTCCCAAACTCTTAAGCCGATTGAAGTCTGGGGGTTTGCCAATCACAGGAGTACGATCGAGCTTGAAGTCGTTCGCATAGACGAGAGCGCCGGCCGGCGTATGTAGCACGGCAAATATCGGATCGGGTATGCTGTGCGTCGCTCTTACGAATTCAACTGCTATATCGGGAGTTATTTGGTACACTTGTCCCGCTTCAAGCGTATAAATGGGATTCTCGACGCCGAACTTCTTCTCGGCCTGGATCTGTTGTGCAATCAGCTCAGCGGTAAACGGTGTCGCGATTATTGGGGCGTCATATCTGTGTGCGAGCTTTGGGACTGCGCCTATATGATCAAGATGTCCGTGCGTGCAGACTATCGCCTTTACAGCCCTCTTGGATTGACTTAGCGGTGCGTCATTTGGTATCGCTCCCATCTTGATTAAGTCAATAGGATGCATCTTCTCTATTTCTGCATCCTCGTGAATGGCAATCCTGTCGAGCCTGAGCCCCATATCTATGACTACGATGTCTTTTTTCACCCGAATGGCAGTCATATTGCGCCCGACTTCTTCATAGCCGCCAATTGCGTTAACTTCTACCTCCACAACACTACCTCCTTATCTGAAGCTCTGTTACATTAAATCCGCGTTGCTGCAATATTTCTTTGGCTTCGCCTGTGATTATGAGCGGACATCTTTTAAGGTCAGCGAGTGTCGCACATCCCGTCAGGAACATTGCGACTTTCAATTCTTCGGTTATCGCCGTGATCTCGTTTATTACGTATTTTGGGCCCTTAAATGCGAGCTTCAGTAGTGGCAACCCTATACTGCACAACGACGCTCCAAGGGCAATTGACTTGGCCACGTGAAGGCCATGCCTAATTCCTCCCGTTCCGATAACGGGCAAGATCAAGGACTCTACAATAGATATCGCAGTAGGTATGCCCCAGCTGCTATATAGCCCCCCCAATCTCTCGAGCAGAGGGTCTGTCTGTGCACGGTAAGTCTCAACTCTAGCCCAGCTTGTGCCTCCAGCACCACCCACATCAATGGCGGATGCTCCTGCCTTTTTTAATTCAGCTGCCGCCTCTCTTGAAATGCCAGCACCGGTCTCCTTGGCAATAATCGGCACCTGCAGAGATTCGCTTAGCGATTTTATAGCGTCGAGGCATCCTTCTGCGTTAGTGTTGCCCTCTGGTTGTACAGCCTCCTGCAAGAAATTCAGATGAATTGCTAGTGCGTCCGCGTCGACCATTTCGATCACGCGTTCGATAATCTCTAGATCATACTCCTTGACTTGAGTAGCGCCAATGTTGGCTACGACAAAGGCACTAGGGGCTCGCTCCCTGACTATGCTAAATGATTCGACTTGTTCAGGATGTTCAATTGCTGCGCGCTGGCTCCCTACGCCAATGCCAATCCCGAGTTGTTCTGCCGCCTCTGACAGTGCAGCGTTCACAGCAGTAGTTTTCCCGTGTCCACCTGTCATTCCTGCTATGAAGACGGGAGTTGTGAACCGTCTTCCCAGGAATTCAGCAGTTACATCGATTTTTGACTTCGAGATTTCCGGAACTGCATTGTGGACAAATCTGACATCTTCGAGGCCTGTTTTTCCTGATTCCACATCTTCAGCAGCGCAGACCATTAGGTGCTCGATTTTTCTGTTCGTTGTCATCTTGTTCCCATGGATATAGTCGTCCCTACCTCTTGGTACGACATCAAGAACTTAGCGACGTTGCCATCACGAGTAGCGTTGAATATTTCAGACTGAATGCCTGACTTAGCGATGTCCACAAGTTCTGAGACTTTGCGTAGCATGCCTCCAGTGACGTCTACGACGCTTGAACCGACGATTTCTTTGCGGTATTTTTCAAACTCGCTCGCGTTGAGATGGCCGATTTTTTCGCCTTTGTACATGATTCCGTCAACGTCCGTCCCTATACCTATTTTTTCAGGTCGCATCCTTTGTGCGAGAAATCCTATTATTTGATCACCTGATAAGATGTTGAAACCGTCGGCGCTATCCATAACGATGTCACCGTGAAGCACCGGAATGATATTGTTTTCGAGCATCAGGTCTAACGCAGTCGTGTCGAAATGTGCGATTCTGCCAGCATCTAGCACGACGCTATCTAGCGGGTGAATTGGCAGCGCAGGGACGCTTTGAGAGTGCAGTTCATTTATAAATCTGGTGTTCAACGAGGACACTGCCCGATGGGTCTTCCATAGGCCACTTACGCTGAGGCCTTTAGACAAGTAAGTCGCTGCTTGCGGGTGTCCGAAGGAGCCAGCGCCGTGGACAAGCACGAGATTAGATCTCTTCGCGTCGGCTATCTGTCGAGCGACCATACGCAAGTAATCTTTTCGCATAGTGCTCGCCCGCGCTTTGTTCGTCAAGACGGAACCACCGATTTTAAGGAGAATCACATTGAATCACGCCTTTTTCACTCTGTCTGCAGACCCAAATCAGAGAACGCCGCGTTTAGCACTTGGGCATGGTGCTTTACGATAGCTTGCGAGACCTTCTTGACGTTTCCATCTTGCGCAATTGCTAGCATACAACCTCCGCGACCGGCGCCTGTAATCTTAGCTCCGAGTGCTCCTGCTGTTCTCGCTGCGTATACGAGTCTGCTCAGCGCTTCGTCACTGACTCCGATTGACTCGAGCAGTCCTTGATTAATGTTCATAAGCTCGCCCAAGCCGACGAAGTCTTCATCAGCAAGCTTCTCTTTTCCCAGGCGTGTTACGTCTCCCATTGAAGACAAGACGTCCGTGATCAAAGAAGGGTACTTCTGTTGTATTCTTGCTACCGAGGCGATGACGTCACTGGTTGACCTTTCAATGCCGGTTGCGCCGATTATGATCGGTATGTTGAGCGATGACAGATGAGAAGTTGTTGTCTGCTCTATTAAGACTACGCCGCCGGTTGAAGAGACAAAGGTGTCTGCAGGACTGGCCTGCCCCTGAACAGCGGTTTCTACCTGATGTCCTATTTTTGCTATTGCTTCATTTTCCAGTTCTATACCGAGACATTCAGCAAGAGCTTTTATCGTGGAGACAGTTACGGCCGCTGAGGAACCTAACCCTTGACGTGGCGGCAGTTGCGATCTTATCGTTATTTCTGCGCCAAAGTCTGTATCGAACAGTCGTTTTATGGTTTGAACAGCACAGCAGGCGTACTTGAACTCTTCACTAGTGCAGTTCAGGCGCTTGCCCATCGCATCTATTCTTATTTTTCCCGAAGACACGAGCTCTACTGATGTGCTTATTCGCCGGTTTATCGCGCAAGCTATTGCCGGCTCTCCGTAGACAACAGCGTGCTCTCCGAACAGATAGATCTTACCGGGCGCCGAACAGGTTATCATCTATAGGTTTTTTGTGAACGTGTCTATGAAGCATGTCTCGAGCGTCACGCCATAACTATCCCTGCATATCCGACCACCGCAGCTGAGTCGCCGCACGTGTCCGCACTAGTTGAATAATCCACAAGTTCTCCCCGTGCGCCGCCCTTGTGCTTAGCGAACTCAATGGCGACAGCTATCGGCCCGAAGCCGCACAGAGAAGTTGAACGAGACCGTGCGAGAAATTCTTGCGTGTTCAGCTCTAAAATGGGTTCTATTACCCATTTATCAACTGTCCTAGCGGCCAACTCTGGCTCGTAATGTGTAAAATCGCTCGAGGCAATAACCACCGTGTTTTCGTCTGCGCCCCTTCGCACTGCGTCGAAAACTCGCTGTATCGATTCGGGTCCTTGAACCCCCATGGTAATTGGGACGATTTCAAAGTCATCGAACAGGTATTGAAGGAATGGCAGTTGAAGCTCTATAGAATTATCCTCTTTGTTTGCCTCATTATCTACGTCGATATCGAGTGCTTCAATGACACCTGAATTAACATCCACTTTTCCGAGGGGAGTAAGCCACGGTTCATTCGATACAGAGACAATAGGGTGATGGTGGTTAGGCCCTATGATAATGTAAGTGTCTGCCTGAGGAAGTACGGAGAAAACCTTTCCTGCGGTTGAACCCGAACAAGCGTAGCCAGCGTGAGGAACCACCGCACTGTTGATTTTACGCGGTTCTGGCTTTTGAATGAAACCGTGCAGGAGTTCTTCCAGCGCTCGAGGGTCACTGGGATACCACGACCCTGCTTTTGCAGGCTTCCTCATTAATGATCTCTTAGATTTTGATTTCGAAATCGTTAACTGCGTAATCCATCTGTTGGCCGCGAAGCTTGGCAATCTCCTGCGCAAGGAGCCAATAGATGAGTGCTAAGGCTTTCCGCCCTTTGTTGTTCGTCGGAATGACGATGTCAATATGCATTGTCATATTATTTGTGTCGCACATAGCGACTACCGGAACTCCGACATCTACGGCTTCCTTAACTGCCTGTGCATCTCCGATCGGGTCTGTGACAACCACTACGTCTGGCTCTGTAAAGTCCCGATACTCAGGATTTGTAAGCGTGCCCGGTATAAAGCGTCCCACGAGCGATTTTGCCCCTATCACTTTGGCAAACATTGTTGCCGGGAATTGACCATATTGCCGTGCCGAAACTACCAATATGCGTGCCGGGTCGAATTTGCTAAGAAATTTAGCCGCAGTTTTTATGCGATCATCCGTAGCCTTGACGTCGAGCACATAAAGCCCGTCTGCTCGAACGCGATAAACAAAACGCTTCATGTCTTCCGTTTTTTGCTGAGTACCGATGTGGACACCGGCAGCTAGGTACTCGTCCACAGGTATGAGTGATTCGTATTCCGTGGTTTCTTCCATCGGTCCACCTTTTGTCAGATCGGTTTATTTGCCATTTTATAGTTTTTTCCGTCAAATAGTTCTTGTTCTATACGTATAAGTTCATTCGTTTTTGCCGTGCTCTGCCTGCCCCTAACGTTCAGCTTTATGAAAGGGGCGGACAAGGCAACTGCGATGTGTGAAGGTGACGCTTCGCAGGTCGTCGAATTATCCGTGAGCACAGCGCAGCTGTGCCCTTTAGACTTCTCACTGGCGCAATTCTCGAAAACGCTCGAAACCGTTCTCGTAGCTGCGATCAATGCCAAATTAGCCCCCCTCTCGTCATTGATGACGCGCGAGCCGGCAATGCCCTTGTCGAGATTCGACTCAGATGCTATGAGACACGTTGCGCCTAGCTCATCGGTCAACTGATTCTGAAATTCATATGCTGCTTCGTCGAATGGGTCTTCAATGTAGTAAAGACCGTATTGGCTGGCAAGGCTCAAAATATGCTCCAGTCGGTCATTTGCCGTCATTTGGCCTTGCTCCTTGAGACTGAGCCTATTTTGTGCCTCTCTCGAGGCTTTGAAATCAACACCTAGCTTGATGTCGAAGCCAAACCTGCTGCTAATTCCTTCTGTGATCGTAGTCAACCGACTTAGAATGTCGACTTGAGCCGGATCTCTTGGCATTTTTGATGTGTTAAACCCACGATAGACGCCTACTGAAGCAGCAATTGCGCTCGCAAATGAACCCGCTCCCGTGGGAATAGCGAAATAATCAACCTCCGCGCCAAAGATCTTCATCAAGGGGTAGGGCATAGAATTGGCAAAGAGGCCGCCCAAGTAGCGATATAGCGGCATTCCTAGGGAAGCCGCTGCTGCATTAGCAACAGCAACCGAGAACGCCATGCTCATACTGGGCAGTGAAAAAACTTTTTGCAGCAAGTCATCAATTTCTGCCTGCTGATTCACGTCTGTGCCGATAAGCGCTGAAACTTGTTCTCGTGCTCTTTTGACTGCCTCGTTTGGGGCCGGGAATGAGCATCGGCCATAGCCGCTGGTCGTGACTATCTCCACTTCTACCGCGTCTGTCGCGTTTACATCGAGTATCGTGCTGACTGATACTGCTTCGATCGAGTTCATCGCGGGGTCCCTCGGCGCTTAATCGTTATCGGAATGACCCCTTTCTTGAGTTCCTCTAGCGCCATGTCGATTGGATCTGTTGTGTTGGACTCTATTAACGTAGGTGCGCCCATGGAAATCTGCAGAGCGCGCGCCCCGACGATTCTGGCCCTTTCATAACGAGTAAGTTCTTTAACAACTTCTTTCAATGACTCTCCTCCTTTCTAAGGGCCCCTGCATGGGGTTGCTGAGATTCGAACTCAGGTTACGGCGTCCCGAACGCCGTAGGATATCCAGGCTACCCCACAACCCCTTGTCATTGATATGGAGCAAAAATATCAACAAGCTCCTTGTGTGTCAGAAGCATCCTGCGACAACAGTATCGTTTTACACCTAGATCATCGAGCACCGTCTTTGGGTCTTCTCCGGCACTTATTCGGTCTTTATATTGATCCCAGTGTTTGGATATCACTGCGCCACACGTGAAGCATCTTACGGGTATCATCGTTCGCCTTCGTCACCTGTAGGATTTTTGTCGTCGCGCGCGCGCTCCTTTGCCGCCAAATTTCTTCGGTTCTTTCTGTCGGTAGTCGTTGACGAGGAGAGAACGATCTTGTTTCAGGAAGAGATCTTTCATATTCAGATCGTTCGTCCAATCGACTAACCCCCGAGCGATTGCTGTGCGTGCTGCATCTGCCTGTCCCATCATTCCGCCCCCCCGAATGGTTACCGTGATATTAAGTTGTTTTGCGACGTCACCGGCGATATTCAGTGGTTCTTGGATCTTCTCTCGGATAAGCTCTGGCTCAACGACGTCCAGAAGTTTCTTGTTGATCCTTACAACGCCTTGTCCTTCTTTAAATGAAGCCCGCGCGATTGATGTTTTACGTTTGCCACTTGAGTTAATTGTTTTTTTCCCCAATTGTCTCACCCTGTTTTTTGGCCCCCAGTCGTTGGGAAATCTTCTCTAAGTCAGTGACTTTGATGGTGCTTAATCTCGATTTGTGCGCGCTGTCGAGCGTTTCCGCATCGACGTTCGATAGCTCAGTCGGCGTACCCATATAAACTCGAAGTCGACCGAATGCCGCCTTGCCGAAAGCTTTCTTATAAGGTAACATCCCCCGAATGGTCCGCCGCAAAATCATATCTGAACGCTTGGGGAAATACGGTCCTTTTTCTTTGGAACCTTTTTTCCGCATCGTTTGGTACTTTGATACGGTGGTATCTGGCGACCCTGAGACGACCGTTCTTTCTGCATTAATGATATCGATCTCTTCTCCTGACAACAACCTGTGAGCTACTATGCTGGCGAGACGCCCGAGTATTAAGCCGTTAGCATCGATTACTGTCACAAATTCACCACTCCTATCTATATCAGCGTATAATCTTAACGTTGCTGCCTTTTGGAGATCCTTGGATGATTTCATCGATCGTCACAACGGTTCCTGCTGCTGCAAGGAGTTTTAGCCGCGCGTTTTCGCTGAAATTGAGCGCAGCTATAGATATCGGATGGTCGATTGATCCCGCGCCAAGGACTTTGCCTGGGACTATGACGACGTCCCCTGAATTCGTATGTCTGTTTAGACGGCTCAAATTTACTTTAGCATAGTTGCTTGATGGCGCTTCCAACCTTCTTGCGAGCTCCTTCCAAACATCCGCTTGATGCTCTTTCGCGTTAATCTTGAGGGTCTCTCTCAGCAGTTTTAACTGGGGGTTGGCCTTCTCTATTTTTTGCTTTGCCATGCTATCTCCTATCGAGCATTTTTGATCAAAAATGCGGGGGGTGCGATTTGAACGCACGAACTCCTATGAGACTAGGCCCTCAACCTAGCGCCTTTGACCTAGCTTGGCAACCCCCGCCTATGCAAACGTTCCGAGAAACTCCGCTAATTCGCTAGCCGTTTTCATCAAAGACTCAACTGAAGTCAGCAGTAGATCTTTGCAGCTCATTGAACCGTCGGACTCTGTATAGAACACAAAGGACTGCGGATCGCCGGTTACTGTAATCGCTCCCGCGTCGCACGCTTCGACGCACAAATTGCAGAGGGTGCATTGAAGCTGGTCAATGACGTGCACTGATCCATCTTCGTATTGTATGATACGCTTTGGGCAGGCTTCGACGCACTCCTTGCATCCGTTGCATTCGTGTATAGAAAACTTTGGCAAATACTTGTAACTTGTGGCAATTGACGACTGGAATTTCGCGTGGTTTTTGGCGCTCCCTTTTCGTGCAATTGCTTCAAGAAGCAATTCTTGACCTTTGAAAAGCTTAATGATGGGTATGTTGCCGTCAGCGGGAACCACTTCGGCGTCGGCCGAAGTCAAATCCCTTGCGTAGACTGTGGCCGGCCCCTGCACGTTTAGCGTTAAGGACACTTGACACTGAAAACACCCTTCTCCGTCGCAGGAACACTCCGACTGAGAAACGTAGTGTTCCCCCCCTGTGAGCGGTATAAGTCCCAAACGAAGTGCCAACACCTCGTCGAATAGGACGGACGTATTGTTGTAGAAATTTACATCGTCAATCGACATCGATTGGACGTCAGCCATCACGCTTCGTCTAATGCTGTTCACAAACGCTGGTGCTGTGCCTGAGATTATGAAACGCGCTTGTCTGTCTGTAAGCTCGAGAAATTCTAAATCCATATTGTACCAGGAATTTTTAGATCCTGCGTCCCCGCCGGCCTCCAGGCGATCGTGTGCCATCGTGAGGGATGGGGGTCACATCTTCTATTCTCCCTATTTTTAATCCAGCTCTTGAGAGTGCTCTAATTGCAGCTTGCGCTCCGGGACCCGGGCTTCGCTGTCCGTTTCCACCTGGTGCTCTAACCCTTACGTGAACACCCATCACACCTTTGTCGAGTGCCTGTTCAGCGGCGCTCGCGGCAAGCTGCATAGCAGCGTAAGGTGAACTTTCGTTACGATCTTGCTTGACTACCATGCCACCTGATGATTTTGCTAGCGTCTCAGCCCCGCTCAAATCTGTTATCGTGATGATCGTGTTGTTGAACGATGCAAAGATGTGTGCTATTCCCCACTTTCTCTCAGCCATAATCTACATCACGCTCCGCTGCTCGCTTGCTTTTCGGAGTCGCCAACTTGACGGAGCGGCGATCCCTCGTAGTACCCGACCAGTTCCTGCTCACTTGTTGGGAGAATATAGCTTGGCACGGTCACCCTTCGTCCGGCGACCGCTATATGCCCGTGAACAACTAGTTGCCTCGCGTGCTTCGCTGAATTGGCAAAACCTTGCTTGTGTACTTGCGTCTGCAGCCGCCTTCCCATCAAATCCTCGGTTGCGAGCGTAAGGACGTCATCCAACGATGAGTCATATTTGATGAGTCCTATGCGCCTCAATCTGTTGAGGAATTTTTCCGTCTCAAACTTGGCGTGCTCACCACGCTCGCCAACCTCTTGAATGTCGAAGAGCAATTGCCGTGCCTCGCGCCGATACTTCCTCAACGTCGTGGCGACTTTCCAGACCTCTCTTTTGTTCTTCAACCCGTACGTCTTCACGAGCTCAGCTTCCGCGCTGATTCTTGCTCCCTGCCACGGGTGACTTGGCGTATCAAACGTTTTTCTGCTTTTGCCTGGATACCCCATAATTCGCACCTTTTTCGACTAGCGTTTCTTGCGCTGGACGCCGACGGTTGCACCTCTCCGTCCTGTCGATTTGGTCCTCTGTCCGCGGACTTTGTGCCCCCGCTCGTGGCGAATGCCGGTGTAGCTTCGTGTCTTTTTCATTCGATTAAGATCTTCTCGAAGCGTCAAGTCCAGTTGAGATCCAAGCAGGTGTTGGTTCTCGCCAGTAACGGGGCTTTTCCGGTAGTTGAACATCCACGCAGGAATGTTCTGATTAAAGTTAGCAACTGACTCCCTCAACCGCTCTACTTGTTCATCATCCAGGTAGCCCATGCTGTCGTTGGGGCCTATGCTGGCGCGTTGAGTCAGAATCCGCGCTGTTCGTATCCCAACGCCTTTCAATCCTGTGAGCGCGTACTGGACTGTTTTTTTGCCATCCAGATCTGTTTGGGCGATTCTTACTATGTACTTGATTTCGTGTTCTGCCGGTTCTGTGTCACCCTTGGGCACATCAATACCTCGCGTGTGTGGCTTTTAACCTATCATCGTATTTATAAGTAGGCTCGCTAAATGCGCTTTTTTGCGATAGCTCGAAGGATCGCTGCAGCTTAGCCGAAATGCAACGCGCAGAAAGCGCTGGGGGTGGGATTTGAACCCACGAGTCCCGGGGGGACACTGGTTTAGCAAACCAGCGCCGTAGACCAAGCTTGGCTACCCCAACAATACGATGTGGGCCCACAGAAAGGTCGTCACTTCGCAGCTTGTCAGAGCTCCCAACTCGTTCTCTATCCCGCGCCCCTCCGAGCGTCACGCGTCCGCGATAGGTTTGCTCCCTTCCGGGCCTGAACCGGTGCTCACGGTAAGGGTATATAACTGATTCTCCAACCAGTGACATACTGCCGTTGACCCCGCAGGACGGAATTTCATCGTCTGAATTGTCAGATGGTCAAACTGTCAAAATGCCTTCCTTCTGCTTCGCTCCCCACTTATCGACGTTTTTGGGTCGCAGATGACGCCGAGCCATCCGAGCTAGCCCAGTTAGTATGTGGCTACAATCATCCATAAAATTATCGCTGAACGCGCTTCTAGATCTTCAGTTAAGACCCTAGTCCAATTTGGTCGGGCGTAAGCACTACGATCGCTCGTTCTAACCCTTGATGACGCCCACGGGGGTGAGCCGTGCAACGGCTTTCGAAATGCCGAGCTTAGAAACGACGTCAATGACTTCATCTATCGGCTTGTAAGCTTCCGGTGCCTCTTCGGGCACAGCGGACAGATTATCCGTTTTTATCGCGATGTGTTTTTGCCGCAGGTTTTCTGTAACCGCTTTCCAAGTCAATGAGCTTCTCGCGGATTTGCGGCTGAGAACACGACCTGCTCCGTGGCACGTTGAACCGAACGAAGCGGCCATTGCTTTTTTTGTGCCGTGTAGGACGTATGAAGCGGTCCCCATGCTGCCGGGGATGAGCACTGGTTGCCCGATTCCGTAGCTCGCGTCCTTATCGAATGCCCTCGTAGCGCCTTTACGGTGCACATAAACTTCCTTACGCTCTTCTCCGACTGAATGTTTTTCCAGCTTAGCGATATTGTGCGCAACATCGTACACTAGGGTTGCAGTTGTGCCAAACTTCTGCTCAACTACATTTCGCACCCAAAACGACATCACTTGCCTATTTGTCCACGCATAGTTAGCAGCTGCTGCCATAGCGCCGAAATAATCTCGGGCCTCTGGCGAGTCTGCGGGAACACAAGCAAGTTGCCTATCGGGAAGTCTGATGGCATACTTGCGACTCGCCCCTTGAAACACTTTCAAGTAATCTGTGCAGATTTGGTGGCCCGCTCCCCGTGACCCTGAGTGGAGCATTATGCAGACTTGCCCCTCTTTCAAACCAAACAAGTTCGCGGCTTTTTTCTCACAAATCTGATCAACGCATTGAATCTCTAAGAAATGATTTCCGCTTCCTAAACTCCCAAGTTGTGGCTTGCCCCTCTTTTTCGCCAGCGGACTCACTTTTGAGGGATCTGCATCATTCAAACAGCCATTGCTCTCGCAATGCGTAAGATCTGTAGCGTCTCCGTATCCTTGATTGACGGCCCATTTTGCGCCGCTCGAGAATACGTTGTTTAGCTCCGTTTCGGAGAGCCGCAGCTGTCCTTTCGAGCCGAGTCCTGACGGAATCGCTTGAAACAAGGCTGTCAGGAATTCATCAATTCTCTGCTCAATTTCTTCCTTGAACAGTGTCGTCGCCAAAAGCCTGGTCCCGCAGTTTATGTCGAAACCGACTCCTCCTGGAGAGAGGACACCTTCGGTTGCGTCGAAAGCGGCAACACCGCCGATGGGAAAGCCATAACCTGTGTGCACATCTGGCATCGCGAGTGACCACTTCTGAATCCCAGGAAGTGTCGCGACATTAGCCACCTGTTGTATCGCTCCAGGCTCGAGGTATTTTAGGAGCACTTCTGACAAGAAGATTCGCCCAGGGACGTGCATACCTAGCGCTGCGTCCTTTGGCACCTCCCAAACATACTCGTCTTGCCTTATTAGTTCTGCGAGCGTCATTCAACCTCTTATACGTCGAGCGTTATTTCTGCGTGGTAGACGTCATTCTTCTTTACCTGTAGATTGTGATATGTCACCGCTTTCACTTCTTCTTTGAATATGTGTTTGTTTGGATCGATTCTTTCGCCCCTGCACTCTGCAGTCAACGACAAACCGGTAATCTTGACGATACACTTCTTGACAGCAAAGCGTTCGACTTCGAACGTGACGAGAAGCTCCGCAAGCCAGTCGTAGAGCAAGCTCTCGTAGCTGTCAGAGGTCATTTCGATGGTGGCGGTCTCTCTGAGCGCCACGCCTTCAAGCAGAACAAGCGTGCTTTCGAGGGCTTCTGCCGCATTCTCGAATAGCTCGTTCAGGTCTCTTCCGTAAGCTTTAAAAGTTACATCGGCTGTGTGCTCAACAAACTCGTATTTTGGCATGCGGTTATGGTATAGGATATGAACCACAAGTTAATATACATTGATCAGCTGGGGCGAATCAATGAGACCATTTGTCTTTATTAATTCAGCTATGAGTGCTGACGGCAAAATCTCGACGGTAGCGAGAAAACAGGTACGGATCTCTGGAAAAGAGGACATGCAACGCGTTGATGCGCTAAAAGCACGTACCGACGCGGTCATGGTCGGGGTCGGAACCGTACTCGCGGACGATCCGAAGCTGACTATTAAGTCGGATGTACTCAAGCGCGAGCGCGTAAATCAGGGGAGAACTGAGAATCCGCTGCGAATCGTTGTTGATAGCAACGCGCGAACTCCAGCGACTGCGGCAATGCTGGGGCCAAACGCGCTAATAGCGGTAGCACAACGAGCTCCACGTCATAAGGTCGAAGAACTCGGCACAAAGGCTGAGATTCTTGTTGTTGGAGAGAGCAAGGTGGATTTGGCTGCGCTCCTCGCGAGTTTGAAAGATCGGGGGGTAAACTCTGTTCTGGTGGAAGGTGGCGCAACGCTCAATTTCGCCCTTCTGAGTTTGGGATTGGTTGATGAGATCTACACCTATGTGGGGAATATCATAATCGGGGGCAGTTCAGCGCCGACGCTCGTCAATGGCGATGGCTTGACGTCTGACTTCGTTAAGCTCAAACTGAAACAAATCCGTCAAGTAGGGGATGGGGTGCTCATCAAGTGGACAGTCCTCACCCCAAGACATTGAGCCATCTTTGTCCTTCTTAGGTGACCCCGTCAACTGCTCCTTCTACTACGGCACGACCTTGTAAGACCCTTATACTGACCAGCCCGCCCACGACTATGTTCAGATAATAAGTGATGACTCTCCACCCTAGAATGAAGATGCCCAACACAGAGGTGCTCACGAAGGCCGAATAAATCGTTGCAGTACTCAGTTCAGCGATGCCGCTGTTTCCTGGAGTAAGCGGGATCGTGGCGATCATCATTAGGACTGTTTGGGCAGAAAAGGACGCCAAAATCCACGGTTGTGATCCGAGGCCAACGAGTATGAGAGAAGCAATGGAAAACTGCAGAAGCCAAAAAGTCGTCGTAAAAAGAAAACCTTTGGCTAAAGCTTGTCGTTCATCCTTCAGGTACAGTTTAGTGCTATTGTGAAAGACATCGATCTCTCGCAAGAATTTTTGCATCGATTTGTCAGCCTTATCAGCGCCTCTCACTTTGACGAACAACCACCGTGCTTTTCCAACGAGAGTCTTCATTTTTCGTGGTTTTAAGATAACGTAGAGAAGGATGAAAAAGAGTACGCCAAAAACTAGGGCTACGCTGCCAAAAAGGGCTATCAGTCCTGTGCTGGTCTGGACGTACCGGGTAAATAAAAGAAATCCGATCGGCGCGGCTATGCCTAAGAAGAGCGCGTCCAACATTCTCTCTCCTAGAACGACAGCAGAGGCATCCCCCCCAGAGAGGTTGCAGCGTCTTAACAACTGCACTCTAGTGAGCTCCCCACCGACGTGCCCGGGGGTGATTGCCGCGGCAAACAGATTTGACAATACTATCTCGACTGATTTTTTGAACGGGACCTCGCCTCCGAGTGCTTCTGCCATGATCTTCATTCGGGCGCCCCAGACAAGCCAAGAACAGAACTGAACAATGAACGCAGCAGTTAAGAAGGCTGGATGGATTTGTATGAGGCTGCGCAGTTGGCCCGGTGTGATCGTAAGCAGCAGAAGTGCAAGTATTGAGATTATACTGAAAGTTAGTGAAACCGCAAGCCACTTACGTACGCCCTTCACGACATATTCTCTCCTCTACTAGACCTCTGACCGGGTTATCCCGGTCCACTCGCGCTTGCGGGAAGCGAGATGTTGTCCGACTGCTACTGCACCACAGAGCGTCATCAAGCACGTGTAGCCCATCAAGCCGAACAGAATCGCGAGTGATTCCGACAAACTGTCACCTTCTGCCCTAATTGTGCGTAAGTATATCGGAACAAAAGGCGCCAATAAGAATGAAAAAAAAGGGACTGTTAGAGAGCTAAGCCACGTGATTTTTACCAAGATAGGCACGCTTGTCGTCAACATCGGGGCAAGATATCTTCGAAATCCTTCGACTGCCCCGCGGAACCACCGTACTCTTTGATTGTATAAGTCTTGAATGGAACTGGGGGCTTGCTCGCCCACTTTTGTATTAGCGAGTAGCGCACAGTTCCCCGAAAGGTATATCTGTTCGCTGATGTCTAAGTCCTCGCACGAACAGCGTTCATCAAAACCTGTGCTCCGCAGAAAGGCTGCTTTTGATACCCCTATTGCTCCGTTGAATTGAATGAAACCGCCTGACCACCTGCAGAGGCGATAGATGTCACAGAAGAACTTGTACTCGACTGAAACGATCTTCGTCAGTGTATTTTCCTTGTTCGTCACAAAGCGGCAACCGCTTGCAAGCACGCCGTCGCTTGTCGCAGTGAGTTCACGCACGCATTCAGTCAAAAAATCTGTGTTGGGCCGGCTATCGACGTCAAAAAGCGCGATGTAGTCTGCTTCCCCTATGACGTTAAGGACGTCATTAATAGCACCAGCCCGCCGGCCTCTGTTGTCATTTCTGATGACTATGTGAAAATTCGGCGGTAGCAACCGATCCAGAGCGTTATGCTCTTTTCCGCCGCTATCAATAACGTAATAAGCCTCAAAATTTAGACCACTGCAGTCCAGGTCATTTAGGCTCTTGATCGATTTTTCGACAAGTGTGTTCGGTTCAGATGGCGCTATTGGGATAATGGCGCAAACTTTCATCTCAGAACAAAATTCGATCAACGTATATTAAATCGTCGCAATTGAAGCCTCTCCTACGGTCTCACGGTCGACTCTGTAACATTTGCGTACAAGTCAAGGATCTCCTGCGCGACTATTTTCCAGTCATACTTCTGTTCGACAAGCTGTCGACCGTTTTTACCCATGCGTCTCGCATTTGTTGGATTTTCAAAAATCTCCAGAATGGCGGTTGCTAGGGATTGAGGACTACGTGGCGTTACCAAAAAACCCCCCTCGCCGATAACGTCGAGCACACCCGGAATTCGAGACGCAATAACCGGCGTTTCGCACGCCATCGCTTCCAAAAGGACCACGCCAAAAGCTTCAAGTCGCGTAAAAGAAGGAAGGACGAGAACCGTAGAGCTTTTGTACAGCGCCATAAGTGCGCGTCTTGATATATGCCCGCAAAACTTGATGTAGTTCTCGTAACCTTTGGCGAGCGCTTTGAGTCTTTGTCGCTCTTCTCCATCGCCGGCGATCAGGAACGTTGCATCACTATGCTGCTTGAGCACAATTTTCGCTGCTTCGATCAGATAGTCGATGCCTTTAACAGAGCTCAGCCGGCCCACGAAGAGCACTTGCTTAGCCCCCCTCTCGTTGCTTATATCGTGCAGCTGCCTGTCAAAAGCCTGCAACCTGACACCATTTGGCACGATTTCGTACTGATAACCACGCAGCACCGGGGAACTTTGGGCGTAGGATTGAGTTGTTGCAATTATCTGATTAACCTTATCGAGGACAGGCTTTGCATAAAGGCCCTTGTTGACTAGTTGCACAAGGTTTTTACAGACATTCGGGATTCTTACGTTTACGATATAATCAGGGATTTCCAGATCGCAGTGATATGTGAGAACGTGTGGGATCTGCGGCAGCCCCTTAACCGCACCGTAAGACATGAACGGCGGCGGATAATGCGAATGGACGACATCAGCGCTGAATTGCGCAATATGCCGTCGTAGGTCATACGTATAGGGAACGTATGGGAGATCTAGAGCGGGAAATCTGTGGACGGGGAGTCCGTTCAGGACCTCATTTGGTCTCGACTTCGGGACAGCAGCGCACAACACGATGACGTCGTGCCCCATGTCCTGCAAGCTTTGCGACAACTCGAGAACGTGAGTCTCCACCCCACCTATGTGCGGATAGAAATACGAAGAGGCTTGAATGATTCTCACGCAAATTCACCTTGAATTGTGCGCGTAAGTGTTGAATAAGTTATCGTGAAGTTTGAGCGTTTGCGTCGACATTCGTAGATTTTAAACAGCCCGAATTGAAAGGATTTAGAGGTCTCTTCGCATCGTCGAACGGATTGGGTCGCACTTACGTAGCTTTTGCTTTTTTTCTAACGTCCAGTATTGGAAGAATTAAATAGCACTGTGACACTGTAAATTTGTATGTCATTCGTGATTCGGTCAGTAACACTGTTATCTGTTCTAGCTATCCTTCTTTTAGTAGCAAGTAGCTCCTTAACGGTCAGCGTAAAAGCGCAAAACGAGATCGCATGGGTTTATGATTATCCAACTGGCATGAAAACCGCAGCCGAGAAAAACCAGCCCGTGATGATATATATTCACGAACAATGGTGTCCCAGATGCAGAAACATGGATCAAAACACCTGGAACAACAGTGAAGTTGTCGCGCTTTCATCGAGCTTCGTGAACATCAACGTGCTTGGGACCGAACAAGGCAACCTGTATAATTACAGTAAGCCTCCGTTGATCGTATTCACTGACCCTCACGGCAAAGTCTTAGAGAAGCACAACGCAGAACTATCGGCCACCGAGGTGACTGCCCTGCAACGGAAGGTACTCGCGCAAGCGCCGTTTCCCTCTTCCTCCCCCACAGCGAATCCTTCAAATACGCCAGCGCCTACAACCAATACGGCGACTATAAGCCCCAGCAATTCAGCCAAAGCTGCAGGAGTGCCCGGTTTTGAAGCAATCTTTTCAGTCGCTAGCATAGTGATTGCGGCTGTCGCGCTGACGCTCATCGGTCAGAGGTTCCGGTAGCGCACGGCCCACCACCCTGCAGCTGAGCTCAAAGGCATTAGGGTTCATGTCTCACGAAGTCTATATGTGTCTCATATGGGGTACTCAACCTGACTTTGAGCGCTATAGTTTTTGTATGCAAAGTGCGCATTAGGTCGATCCACCCGCTCGGCAACGATGCTATCAACAACTAATATTTACTATTACGATTCAAAAGTACGTTCTATGCTTTTCCGCGCCGAGATCACCATTAAGCTCAAGAATGGCATGTTGGATCCTGAAGCTGCCACAATTAGAAACGCCCTTAAACATCTTGGATATGAATGTCGATCCGTGAAACAAGCAGCTATCTATGAGCTTGAATTCGAAGCAGATTCGCGCCAGAATGCAACAGACGTCGCTGAAGGAATGTGTCAGAGACTGCTCGCGAATCCCATCATACATGATTATAACATAGAGCTCGTGTAGCAGTCGACGAGGTGCCAATGAAGATTGCTATTCTTCGTTTCGGTGGGAGTAACTGCGATCTAGACGTTCAAAAAGCTTTGAACAATTTAGGCACTGACACAGAACTCGTTTGGTACAAAGAAGTCTTAGTGGGGTTTGACGGCGTCATCATCCCAGGAGGATTTTCATATGGGGACTATTTGCGGGCAGGTGCCATTGCTGCACGAACCAAAATCATGCAGTCGGTTCGAGAGATGGCTTCGGATGGGAAGCCTATCTTGGGCATATGCAACGGAGCTCAAATCCTTAGTGAATCACACCTCGTACCGGGCACGTTTACTTTAAATCAGTACCCGAAGTTCATTTGCAGATGGGTAAAACTCCTCAAAATCGGTAGATCACCATTTATGGCACTTTCAGGCGAGATAGTTGATCTTCCTATAGCCCACAAAGAGGGACGATACGTCGTTCCACCCCAACTGCTCAAAGAGCTGTACGAAAATGATCAGGTCGTTCTTAAGTACGTGGATGATAACGGACGCCCAACGTCTACTGCAAACCCCAACGGTTCGCGAGATAACATTGCCGCAGTCAGTAATTTGGAAAAAAACGTGCTAGCTATGATGCCGCACCCAGAACGAGCCTCAGAGAAACTTCTGGGTTCTGTGGATGGGAATGCAATCTTTGAATCGATGATCAGATACATGAACACGTTTTGAGGCTCTGCTCCTCACGAGGACACCTTTTTCTTCGAAAATCAGCTCAAGCGTTTTTTTAAACTAGCGATGACCACCATGACTCGTTCTCATGATACCATCGAACAGTTTGTGCTAATCCGTCTTCAAATGAAATTTGGGGCCGCCATCCAAGAGCCTTAATCTTCGAACAGTCCAAGGAATATCTGTAGTCGTGTCCTAGCCGGTCGGTTGTGAATGCCATAAGCGTTAAAGGTTTGTCCAGAAGTTGCAGGATAGCTTTCGTTACGTCCAAATTGCTCTTCTCGTTGCCAGCGCCAACGTTGTATATTTCACCGGTTTTGCCCCTCAGACGAACGTAGTCTATGGCTTTGCAGTTATCTTCAACGTGTATCCAATCTCGGATGTTATCTCCTTGGCCATAAATTGTTAGCGTGCTGTTTCTTATAGCGCTAGTAATAAAGCGAGGAACCAGTTTCTCTGGATGCTGATATGGTCCATAGTTGTTTGCGCTGCGGGTAATCACGCAAGGAAAGTTATACGTCTTGAAATAGGATGAAACCAACAAATCTGCTCCTGCTTTGCTCGCTGCATAGGGACTTGAAGGACTTAACTTGTCCGTCTCGCTGAAGGATCCACTGTGAATGCTGCCGTAAACTTCATCTGTAGACACCTGAACGAATCGCTCAATCTGGTGCCCTTTCGCCGCTTCAAGCAAGACTTGAGTCCCTAGGACGTCCGTTCGAACGAATGCAGTCGAACTCACAATAGATTTATCGACGTGCGTCTCAGCTGCAAAGTTCAGCACGCAGTCGCAGTCCTTCACCAACCGGTTTACGATTGTCTCATCGCAAATGTCGCCTTTAACGAATTCGATATCAGCCAATACATCTTTGAGGTTGTCCACGTTCCCGGCGTACGTCAGTTTGTCAAGGACCACCAGTTCAGCGGATTTATGTGTGCTAAGCACGTAACGTACGAAATTGCTGCCTATGAATCCCGCGCCGCCAGTTATCAATAGTCGCACGATTCCTCCTATCGACTTTCAGCTGGGTTCTTCGACGAAGCTTTGTTGCCCTCAACTACAGCTCGAGCACATATTATACAGTGGTTTCTTAATTCTTTTGATAGAAATCGCATTTAAGAGTGCGTGAAATGCGAGTGTGAATGGACGAGCACTTGTGGTGCCGCCAAATATTTAGTAGAATCACGCTGATGCGTTGCCTTGAACTGCGGCTTTTAATAAGTCAGAAACAAATATATTTTATGAAGCTTATCGTTATCATCAATCTTGGTGAAATCGCGCGGCGCGTTCGCCGTATTTTGCCAAAGCTTAAGCTCCGGTAGTGTAGCACGGCCAATCATGTTGGCCTTTCGAACTTAACAAAGTGAAGCAAGCCAACGACTCGGGTTCAAATCCCGACCGGAGCATCGTATTCGTTTGCCGGCAAATCTTTGCCGGCTATGTTGCTTATTGCGAAAGTTTTGGCCTGCAACATTGTCAGCGGGCTCGATTCTCGAAGCGCGATCCAATTGAGCTAGTGATTGAACTTCGTCGAATGGTGCACAAGGCTTGCGCAATTGTTTCCCGAAGCACTCACTCGCGGTCGGGACGCACGGACCAACCGGTTCAACTAACTATGATTCTGATTGAGCAACGATCAACCACATATTTATGTGATTTCACGCTCTGTTAGAATTGTGGATCGAAGCCGCTACAGAAAATGGAACTATCAGGTGTGGCGAGCAGCAGTTCAAGAGCTGCATCACAGCGGCGAAGAACAGTTGAATGTCACCTTTGACGGCGTTTTAGCGTTGGATAGAGCGCCTCTTGGGCGGGCGTATTAAACACGGCTCCCAAGGCAGGTCGACGTCTCGCAACAAACTAGCTGGCAAAATAAGCTTTTATATGTTCGTGCGTTAGTCAACATACGGCGGAGGTAGCCAAGCCAGGTCAAAGGCGCAGGACTTAAGAACCGTTGTTTGAGACATCCTGTTGCGAAGGCATTCGTGGGTTCGAATCCCTCCCTCCGCATTTTTCCCAGCAGATGGGTTGCGTTGCTTCTCCTTGACACCGTCAGCGTATCGCGTTTACGAGGTCCCTAATAGCAGAGACGACTTCATATGGGTTTGCCCCCCAATGAACGATGTAACCCTTTAATCCAGAAAGTTCGAGAGGTCCAACGCTTGCTGACCTGCAACATTTTGCGATAAAAGGCTTCTGCGGTCTTATGGTTTTCGTTGGACAGATATTCTCGTGTTCGAAATTTGACCCTTTAAATAGCTCTTCGAGCACTTGTCTCGAAATGTCACATCCCACAAGCACCGAATCCTCTCCAATCTGAACGTTGGGCCTGTTGAGATGGTTTGATCCAATGCCTGACGCTGAACAAGGAAATATGGTACCCGCATTAAGTCTCCTTAGATCTTGTACGACCGGCTTAAACCGCACGGACAGATCTCCAAAAATGCCGGCGTTGTCGAGTTTCTTGACAAGCGTGACGAGATATGGCGGGTCCGGGGGAGATATGTCAAAGACCTCGATCTCTGTAACGCTGTTTAAGTCTGGATCACAGACGAACGTCCAATGAAGATCAAATCCTTGAAAGATGACGGCTTTTGTGGGTGGCTTACACAATCGCGTTGCTATCTTAATCAACCTGCTTCTGTTGAAGATGTCGACCTTTTGTTTGTACACAGAAGTCTCGGTAAAGCCCGCAATCTTGTTAACCGCCGATATAGATCGTACCAGCCCGCCCCCACGTGAAATAACTTCGTAAATTGCAGCTTTTCCTTGCCAAAACAACACGAGATAGCGCGAGGAGAAATAGATCTGCTCACCAGCTGCCGGTCGAGATGTTTGATCGCCGTCTCTGACGGCAACGTACATACAGTGTTCAGGAAAAATCATGTTGTCATCATAGACTTTGTATTATTTCACGAGTCACTTCTTCTGTTGAGCTCGTGCCGCCTAGATCTGGGGTCATTACGCCTTTTTCAATTGTCTTCTTGACTGAGGTATCCACCAACATAGCTTTGCTATATTCGCCCGCCCATTCAAGAAGCATTCTAACACTCAGTATTGCCCCGACTGGATTTGCTATGCCATGCCCAGCAATGTTGGGTGCTGATCCGTGAATTGGCTCAAAAATTGCGTAGTTGGGCCCGATGTTCGCACTCGGACAAAGCCCAAGGCCTCCAGTAAGTGCAGCAGCCTCATCCGATAGAATATCACCGAATAAGTTCGATGTCAAGATGTGATCAAACATCTCAGGGTGTTTTATCAGATTATATGCGGCGGTATCGACGTACATCTCATCGTAAGAGACGTGGTGCTCCTGTAAGACACGCACACAGACATCTCGAAAGAAGACGTCTGATTTAAGCACGTTTGCTTTATGAACTATCGTAATTTTCTTTACGTTCTGTAATGTGCTCGCGAAGGATGCCAATCTCTCTGTATTGTAACGAGTGATCACGCGCTTCGTGACTGCGGCGCCGTCTGAAACTTCTTCTATGCCGGCGTATAATCCCTCCAAGTTCTCTCTTATTATAGTCAGGTTCAATTCATATGGGGTTAGATCGTAAGATCGAAAAGGCCGAAGATTCACAAAAAGATCAAATGCTCTTCTCAGTCGGACCACGACGCTGCTCCCGGGAGCAGTGGTTACAGCCCCTAAGAGCATACAATCGGCCTGTTTGATTAGATCGATGTCTGAATCAGTTATCGGCGCGCCTTCTCCGGCCCATTTGGCGTAGCCTATATCCAGATCAATGAATTCTGGACCCTTCAACAGCAGATTCAGAATCTCGAGACATGGCGGTATGACCTCCTTCCCGACCCCATCTCCTTGAGCAACGGCAATTTTCATATCTTTCGAAGGGAAAGCTGCATAGTCACGCGCCTAGACCTGCTCAAGATCAGCCATCTCCGAGCTGGGGCTGCGCGGATGTCTCTTTCTGTGTTCTACTAGTCCACCATCTTCGAGGATTTCCCGCAAGAATTTGGGAAGCTTTGAACCTTTTACGACTCTAGTGCGCGTTTTCACAAGCCCCGCGGATAAATCGACTTCAATCTCATCGCCCTTGTCGACAAAATCAAGAGCGTCCGCTTCGACTATGGGCAAGCCTACATTGATTGCATTTCTGAAAAAGATTCGACCGAATGATCTCGCGACGACGCATCCGATCTTGGCGTGCTTCAGCGCAAGAGCCGCTTGCTCTCGTGACGACCCACAGCCAAAGTTCTTGCCGGCGACTATTACGTCTCCGGTACGAGGTGAAAAGTCCTTGTCAATTCCCTCCATTGCGTGTTCTGCGAAAACGCTGACGTCAGTTGTCCTCAAATACTTGCCAGGTATTATCAAATCAGTGTTGATATTGTCACCGTATTTCCACACGTTTCCCCTGATGAGCATTACAGACTAATTGAAAACGTAGCAATATAAAGTATGCGGGGATTGTGAGGGCAAGCATATCTCTGCGAGCTCTGAAAAGACTGAAGAAGTGTTTAATAGTTCCGAAACAATTGCAGTACTATGTCAGTGGCGTTGTCCTTACAAGAAGAATACCTAGTCAATCAAAAAATTTCGTTTTTAACTCACAAGGCGAAGCATCTGGCGCAAGAAATTGAACAAGAAATCGATGAAAAAATGTGGGACCTCCAAATTGAAAAAATCGGCAACCACGAGTTCAAAGCAACGCTTGTCGTACGAGAACCGATGATTTCAATTGATACAGGCGACGTCGTGACCTACAAAGGGGTCCCGAGAAAATTCACAGTCAGGAGCCCTTCGCTCGAGTATCTGCTAGACGCCATTGAAAAGATCTTGATCGAACAGATCGAGGAGATCAAGAGATCCTCCGGCGTTTGACAGTTAAGTCATAAGAAAGCACTCGACGAGTTGCCTAGCGTCGTCGCGGGTCGGCGATTTCGCCCGCGAGTGCTGTCGCTGCGGCCGTAGCGGGAGACGCAAGGTATACCAGCCCATCCGCACCCATTCTGCCCTTGAAGTTTCTGTTGGAAGTTGAGAGACAAGCCTCTCTACGTCCCAAAACGCCGTTATGCGCACCGAGACACGGCCCACATCCGGGACTGCAAACGGTGGCACCAGCTTCAATCAAACTCTCCAGGATCCCAGTTCGCAGACAAGTTAGCAAAACGTCCTTCGATGCTGGAACGACGATCGTTCGTACAGCGACCGTCTCACCGCGTAGGATGGTTGCTACTTCCTTAAGATCTTCAACACGTCCGTTCGTGCACGAACCGATGAACACTTGATCGATCGGCGTTCCCGCTACATCTTCTACGTCTTTCACGTTGTCCACTTCGTGGGGACACGCGATCTGAGGTCCCAACTCACCAACCGCGACATGGAGTTCATCAGCGTAAGAGGCGCCCTCATCAGCATAGCACGGCTCATAGTCCAACTGCGGCGAAATGCGTTCGAGATATTCAAAGGTTTTTCGATCGGGCGGCACGATTCCTGCTTTTGCGCCTACTTCGATTGCCATGTTGCTCATGGTGAGCCTGCTCTCTATCGATAAGTCGGCCGTCGTCGCGCCGTAGACTTCGAGTGCCTTGTACGACGCACCGTCGGCACCAATCATCCCTGCAATCTTGAGAATCAGATCTTTTGCGCTTACGTGAGCACGGAGTTTTCCACTTAGCACAATCTTCAGCGTTTCAGGCACCTTGAACCACAACGTTCCCGTTGCAAACACCTCTGCGATATCTGTTGCACCCACTCCCGTTGCGAAAGCTCCCAGAGCCCCGTAAGTGCACGAGTGCGAATCCGCTCCGACAACTAAGGTACCTGGGAGGGCAAGTCCGTGCTCGACCATGAGCTGATGGCATATGCCCTCGCCAACGTCGAAGAAGTTAACAATTCCCTGGCGTTTTGTCCAAGCCCGGATTGTGTTTTGAAGGGTCGCTGCCGTCTCCGTGCTGGCCGGGGCAATATGATCAAAGACTATGGCGATCCTATTTGGGTTCCAAACAGAGGAAGCGCCCATTGCTTCAAAAGCTCTCACTGCGAGCACGCTGGTGCCATCGTGGGCCATTGCCGCGTGAACTCTCGCTAAAACAAAGTCATTCGCTCTCGCTGATTTTCCGGACGCGTTCGCTAGAATCTTCTCGCTAATGGTTCCCTGAGCGTTTAAAGTGTCACTCACCACGTACTATTTGCCGCCCCGTAGATTATCAACCTATGGATGTTTTGCGCGGTCGCCGCGCATCCGTGGGATAATGCACCGATCTTGACTACTAGATAGAGCTAATAAACTGTTCTTTTCGCGTGACCGATCATGAGACCAGTAACCTATTTAAGCTGCAGATTATGAATGTGCATAGCGAATTTCTTTCGGGTCTCTATGGGTCATTTCGGATCTTTTTCTGCATTGCCTAGAACGGGTGTTAACCACATTGAAATTTGTGACGTCACATTGCGTGACGGCGAACAAGCGCCCGGCGTCGTTTTTGGTGTAGATGAAAAAGTTGAGATCGCTACGAAGCTGGACGCAATTGGCGTCGAGATGATCGAAGCGGGATTTCCCGCAGTATCTTCAAAAGAAAAGGCGATGGTGAAAAAAATCGCGAATTTGGGGTTAAACACCAAGATATGCTGCCTGTCGCGAGCGATTTTTCATGACATAGATGATGCGTTAGATTGCGATGTGGACGTTGTTGGGCTATTCATGGCCACTTCCGATCTGCATCTGAAATACAAGTATCATCGTAGTTTTGATGAAATGTTGGAGTGTGCTCTTTCGACGCTCGAATATGCAAAGGAACATGGCTTAATCGTGAGATTTGCGGCAGAAGACGCAACGAGAACCAATCCTGAGGTGCTCAAGCGCTTTTTCAAACAAGGTGAGGATCACGGAGCCGACTATGTCAACATCGCAGATACAGTTGGTGCGCTCAGGCCCGCATCGTGCTACGATCTGGTTTCTGAAATGAAAACGGTCGTCAACATACCGCTCTGCATTCACTGCCACAACGATCTCGGCATGGCTGTAGCAAACACTATTACCGCGGCAGAGGCCGGGACGTTTCAACTGCACACAACGGTCAACGGAATAGGAGAGCGAGTTGGAAACACTCCGCTTGAGGAGTTGCTTGTGGCGCTGCGCGTCCAGTTTGGCATCGATACTTACGACCTTCCGAAACTGATGGGTTTGTCGAAAACAGTCGAACATCACTCACGCTTGCGCCTGCCGAAGAACAAGCCGGTCGTCGGTTTAAACGCGTTCTCTCACGAGTCGGGCATCCACGTTGCCGCAGTGCTAGAGGAGCCGGAGACGTACGAACTGTTCTCACCTGACTTGGTAGGCAACAAGAGACGAATCGTCATCGGCAAGCACACTGGAAAAAAGGCCCTCCAATACGTAATCGCGCAGTTAGGCTATCGACCGACCCGCGATGAGCTGTGCCAAATCCTTGACGATGTGAAACGCGTTTGTGAAACAAAAAAATCGGTCTCTCAGGAGGAGCTCGAGGACATAATTCGAAGCGTGATGTACAGATAACTAAGCGTCGGGATTTGGAGCGGGCTTGCTATATTTGGGGCACGAAGCTCTGACAACAACAACGAGGGCTCCTGTAGAGTTGCTCGTTGCTCGCAGGAGATTCGTAAATGATGTTTCGTTCGTCTCCGTTGCGTTCACTATTTTATAACTGATTCCGTAGTTTCGGCATATTGCGCCGACCAAGTCGGAGACCTCGGGCGTTTGTTGTCCCCCAGTTATAGCTGATATTCGATTTTCGAGCACAAACACCTTCACGTTACGCTTAAAGACTAGCGCGCTTATTAGTGCGGCAATGCCGCTGTGTAAGAACGCGAAATCTCCCAGTACTGCAATTCCGCCATGTTCAAACCCAGAAGCCACGCCAATTGCCGAGCCGAGAGAATAAGCTACGTCGATTATGTTTAATGGTGGATTAGCTGTCCGTATTACACAGCCCATGTCCCCGGCAATCATCGCATCGACTTTGGCAAGAGCGTGGTAGAAAGGCAAAAATGGGCAATCTTCGCAGATTTCTTCCATATAGCGTCTACTCTTGAGTGTCTCGACATCAAACTGTGCTGTGATGTAATCGGCTTCAACGTAATTCAACGCTCGATTGACATCGTCTGATGTAAGTTCTCCGAAGCGTGGCACGTGCCCCGACAGCTTGCCGAGGACTTTCCCGCGGATTGACTCCTCGACGAGCGGTGCACCTTCTTCAATGACTAGAACTCGGTCGTGATCTTCTAGAAATGAATCAATTCGCCGCTGACATAACGGGTTGACCATTCCAAGTCTCAGGTGCGCTACGTCACCTCGTCCGTCGATTGCATCATCGACCACCGTAGATGCATAGCCGGCGGAAACAATGCCGATGACGCCTGTGCCGGTTTCTTCATTTAGTTCTGTTGTCTCTGCAAACTCGAGCATCTTAGGATATTTGTATTTGAGGAGATACTGATGCCTTCCCAAATGTGTGAGATCCCAGATGCTTTTTTCGATACTTTTTCCGGGAGGCGACTCAAATAGTGCTCGCTCAATAGTGCCCTCCGTGTTCAGGAGCCTGCTTGTTACTCTCACGATTGCTGGTACTGAGAGGTGTCTCGACAGTTCAAAAGCCCGCAAAGCACAATCATACGCATTGCTGGCGCTGTGTGGCTCCATTACGGGGATTTCCGCTAGCTTGCCGTAGTATCTAGAATCCTGCTCATTTTGCGATAACTTGGCACCTGGGTCGTCTCCTGCGATCACGACCAGCCCGGCACCTACGCCGTGGGTTGCTGCTGTAATCAAGGAGTCCGCTGCCATGTTCAATCCAACGTGTTTGGCTACAAAAACTGATAGAGTGCCTGATGCCGAGGCTCCCAAAGCCAAATCGAGCCCTACCTTTTCATTAGCAGTGGATATCCAAATAGGTCTCAAATTGTCGATGATTTTTGTAACAGGATATCCTACAACGCCCGTGGCCACACCGACGCCAGCGTCAAATATCCCATACGTAAGCGCATTTAAGCCGTCTGTTTTAAACATCTGCGTGAGCGTTAGTGGCGCGTCCCGTGAAAATAGCGCATGACCTCTGAGCCAAGTTAGCCCTTAACCTCGCTTATTTAGTGCTTTTTTTCATGCTGGCCTGTTGAAGCAATCTATCGGTCCACGACCTGCGCAGCGGTCTCTCTTCAAACCGCTGCAGGTTTTTGACCGTCAACGCTGGCAATTTACAGCGTTGTGACTGTAGCGATTAAACATGCCTTCACGACAAGCCCGAACGATAGTAAGCCACATTCAGTTATTAATTTTTTCCAGCGCGTTGGGTTCGCGAGCAAATAGTGGGTGCTGGGTGCGCAGGAAGCCAATCACAACTTTTTTTATGCGTGACGACCTTAAGAGAGAGCGGTTATTATGGCAGAAATACCACTGGCAGTCGTTTTGCGTATTATGAAGGTTGCTGGAGCTGAACGAGCCAATCGCAAGGCAGTAAAAATGATGGCTGAGAGAGCGGAGGATTATGGCGGCGCCGTTGCCAAAGAAGCTGTTAAGCTCACGAAGCTCGCGGACAGGAAAACGATCTCAGGGAATGACATAAAGCTCGCAGCTGAACGAGTAAATAGACGCTGACTTGCGACTTGTTTCTTAGGTTGACTGAAGCAGCCCGCTGGTTTTACGTCCTCATTGCTTGAGCCGTGTCGGTTTGCACAAGGGACTTTTTTGACAGGACAGCAGGAGAATGTATCCGCTGTGGCTAAAGGCGCGCTTGAAGTGACATCGGCTGCACGACGAGACGCTCCTAGCCTGAAAGTGCGGTAGCCGGGACTCGAACCCGGGTTAAAGGCTTGGGAAGCCTTTGTGCTGCCTCTACACCACTACCGCGACAATGCAGCTACATTCTCCGTCTTAAGCATAAATGTTGCTACAGGGAATATTACGCAAAACGCAGCCTGAACGCAAGACATTTAAGCGCAGATGCTGATGTAGGGACTGGGGTTTTTTTATGCCGAACGATCTGAGGACACCTATTGTTGCAGTGCTTGGTCACGTAGATCACGGCAAAACCACCATTCTTGACAAGATTCGTGGCACAACCGTTGCTGAAAAAGAACCCGGACTAATTACTCAACATATTGGAGCAACGGAGGTTCCGCTAGACGTCATATCAAAGCTTTGCGGCTCTCTCTTAGAGGGTATTCGCATTCCAGGGTTGCTTTTCATCGATACGCCTGGCCATCACGCTTTTACGACACTGCGCGCTCGCGGAGGCGCTTTAGCAGACATCGCGATACTCGTCGTAGACATAAATGAAGGCTTTCAGCCGCAGACCACAGAAAGCGTTAATATCTTAAAGCAGCACAAAACCCCCTTCATTGTCGCGGCTAACAAAATCGACAGGATACACGGGTGGCTTTCACACGACAATGCGATGTTCACCGAAACGTTCAAGCTCCAGAGCGAGAGAACTCAGCGTCTTCTTGACGAGAGAATCTACACACTTGTAGAAAGTCTCTATAATGCGGGCTTTAGTTCGGATCGGTACGACAGAATCAGAGATTTTACCAAAAACATAAGCGTCGTCCCTACCAGCGCGCGAACAGGCGAAGGCATTCCCGATCTGCTCATGGTTTCGCTTGGTCTCGCCCAGCGATTTCTCGACAAGGATTTGAGACTCCACGCCGGCGGCCCGGCGCTAGGCACGGTCATTGAAATTAAAGAAGAAAAAGGGTTCGGCACAACGCTTGATGCCATAATATATGACGGCGTTCTCAAGACCGGTGACCGGATCGTGGTTGGGGCTTTGGAGCAACCGATCGTGACAAAAGTCAGGGCGTTGCTAAAACCTGAATCGGCGGGTGGCTTCAAACGGGTTAAGAGAGTGATCGCAGCCGCAGGAGTTAAGATAGCCGCCCCAGGCATTGAAAATGCACTTGCAGGTTCACCTGTTAGAGTCGCGACAGACGATATCGATGAAGTCATTGCAGATGTCGAGAGTGAAATGCGTGACATAACGATGAGCACTCAAGACGTTGGCGTCGTAATCAAAGCAGATACTATAGGCGCTTTGGAAGCGCTCGCGGGAGAGCTAAGCCGCGCTGAGGTCCCCATTAGCAAAGCTGATTTAGGAGAAGTCTCTCGCCGAGATGTCATCGAAGCAGAAACGGTAAGTGACCCGTTGTACGCTGTTGTTCTCGGCTTCAACGTCGATGTCTTGCCTGATGCTAAAGATGCAGCAGAAAAATCAAACGTGAGTTTGTTCGTTAATGACGTGATCTACGGGTTAATCGAAGATTATCAGACCTGGTTCGAAAAACAGAAAACATTGCACGGAAAAAAACGCTACGAGACTATCATAAGGCCTGGGAAATTCAAAATACTGCCTGGATTCGTTTTCAGGCAAAGCAAGCCTGCAATAGTCGGAATTCAGGTGCTCGGTGGCACGTTGAGGAATGGGGTCTCTTTGGTGCGAGAAGACGGAGTCCGCGTTGGAACGTTGAAGGGTATGCAAGATAGAGGTGAAAACGTCAGCGAAATAAGCGAAGGAAAAGAAGTTGCGGTCTCTATTGACGGACCAACGGTCGGAAGACAAATAAATGAAGGAGACCTACTTTACGTTGAAGTGCCAGAAAAGCATGCAAAAGTTATGGAGCAAGAACTCTACGATGCGCTCGGCCAGAGCGAGAGATTGATGCTTGATGAGTTTTTGACGATCAAGCGCAAGGATAACCCGTTTTGGGCTAAGTGACTACAGCCGTTTGATCTCAACACTGCAATATATCAAACAATAGAGGATAGGCGGGACCAAAGAGGAGAGTAATGTGAATGGCAGACTTTAGGTTAATCATTTCTGATCCAAGCAAAAAGAGCGCCTTCAAGATGGACGTTTCAGGTGCGAAAGCAAACAAGCTGTTTGGTCTAGGTATTGGCGACTCAATACAAGGTGACGTGATTGGCCTCAACGATTACGCGCTCGTCATAACTGGCGGTTCAGACAAAGATGGCGTCGCTATGCGGCGTGACCTTCCTGGGACGGTCCGAAAGAGATTGCTGCTTACCGGTGGTGTCGGCTATCATCCAACGAGAGCAGGGATTAGAAGGCGAAAGAGCATCCGAGGTCGAGTTATTTCTGCTGAAACTGGTCAGATTAATGTCGTTGTAGAGAAAAGCGGAGCTAAACCGCTCGATGAGATTTTTAAGGCGACAAAGCCTGAGGAATAGTGATCCGCGGTTCTTCTTCCCTAAGGCGCCGCGGTAAAAGTGACCAAGTGACGCGCGCTGCTGCATTCGATTTTTTCGGTTAGAGATACAGTTGCACAGCGCGTTTCCTGAGCGCCTCCTGCTTGCTGAAAAGCAGTTCTAAAATTTGTCGGAGAGCTACCTAGCGACGAATCTAACGCAAAAAAAGTGCTCGAATTTATTAGGCTTTGTTGCTAACCAAGCAAGGCAGTGTCTTGCCCTCTTACAAGACTACGAAACTTGGCGTGTACTTCTGCGATTTGCTGCAGCTGCTCGTCAGTTCTGCTTTTCAAAACGTTCAAACGCGGGAAGACGGTGTCATCAGACGCGTTGGCAAAAAAGCGCGCTAGCTCCGGTATTACAGCGTGCTTTGGAATCAAGCGCGGGTCGCGTACAAATTCGCTACACTGATCTTCCCATAAGGTAGCTAAGTCGAATGCAGATTTGACGCCGCCTGCTCGGAACTCTGTAAGAATGAGGTGTAAGGGGCGAATATCAACACACGCCATTCCAATGTTGGCGTGGGGTAGCGCATAAACGTTTCCATTAAACGCTACGGAAAGTCCGCCCGCGCTTCGAATCCGCTGGAGCATTTTGTAGTCAGTTATGCTATCGCCGATCGCCGCAGTTTGTTTTGCACGCGCACTGCCGATCGCCGACATCAGGGCTCGTATCTTGCGCTCACCGCCCACTACCGTGACCTTGTCGAAAATCTCTTTGATTCGCGTGCTAGGTATCTTTTCGAAGAAGAACTCATCAAGCTGGGTGGCCAGTTTCCCAATCCTTGAATTTTCATGGTCGTCATTTGAACAAAACGAGAGAATTTCGTTTTGAATCTCGTGAATCACTTCTATGTCTGATTCCTCCAGCACGTCAGAAAATGAATCCAGTGGGAAGCGGGTACAGTGCACTTTTTCACGGTCAATGCCAAGCTGCGAAGCGATGTTGTAAGCGTGTTGTTCATAGCTTGTTGAAATGACGTGAACGTTCCACATATCGTCCTTGAGCCACTTGACAAGCTCCTTAGCGCCAGCTACCAGCTTTGCCCGTTTGGAGACCTTTCGGATATCCTGCTCTGTAATGCCGTTCACCAGCATGAATGGAACAATCAGCTTTAGCGTGTCGCCGGGCTCGTAGTCGGGTCTGTTTTGAAGGGCAAGATAGTCGTCATACTTGCTTATAACTTCAAACAGAGAGGGCCCATCTTTGATCAAGTGCATTACTTCGTAAGCGTTGTCCTGCGGCGACAATGGCCCTTCTAAATCGAAAGCCGCTGTGAATGCGCGAGACACGCGTACTTGGTGCCCCTTCAACCGCCATATATGTTGCCTAAGAAAGCTGCGTCCGAAACGCTAACCTCGGGGATCAAAATTTGCATATGCTCAGATCATCCGCTAATCAACCATACCGGCGTAATACTTACTCCGTTCGCGCAGCGATTCAAGGGTCTAAATAAGGTAACAAACGCAGACCTAAACTTAGCCCTCCAGAAAGCATCTTATCATGTCGCATCAGCCGCTTTCGTAGAAGGATCTGGAGCACGAAATCCGTGTCGGAGTGCAAGACCTGCGAGCGATGTCTGGAGATCGTTTTGATGTCTTTGTTGTGCAAAGCTATTACGGAAAATCGCCTGTGAACAGAGTGGATCTGAAGCTAGGAATTCTGCCGCGTATCGAAATCTGTACCTCGTTGGTGACAGCGCGAATTGACCTAAGCCGTCACGTTTCCGCCGATCTCACGCAGGCGTTGCAGTCGGTGCGAGATTAGCCACCTGAGTTCGGCGACGTCGTGTTTCTTGGCGCTTATAGGCACAACTCGATCGATCCACTGCTTGTAGGGGGGAAGCATTCCGAGTCGCGAGACTATCTTGTTTAAGCTGGCTTCGTGCGCCTCGATCTTATCCATTTTGTTGATAGCAACGATCGGGTCGATCTCTAAATCGAGCAAATCATCAAACAGATCAACGTCGAGAGGCCTAGAATGCCGTTCGATAATCTCTAGGAATGATTTTGCGTCGATGATTTGTACTCCTAACGGCAGCGGTTGACGCATGTTTCGTGAGTTCTCGATAATAGTGCGCAGCATAGACCGGTAACCGTTCCGTCCACGCCGAAATCCGATTCCAGGCAAATCTATGACTACCAAGTTCCCAAGTCTATGTCGTACGGGTGCTCTCGTGACGCCAGGATTTCTTCCCGTTCGCGTTTTCAGTCCGAAAAGTTCCTTAATAACCGTGGATTTACCCGCATTCGCTCTTCCAACGAAAAACACTTCAATGTCCTTCATAAATGAACTTTCACTTCTGTAACGCCAGTTTATCCGCTTGTATTCCTGTCTCTCTAATGTGCGTGAGCGTCATTCTGCCTCTTGTCTCGCTTTTGTCTCAGGTACAACGCGGAGCATAAAACGATTAAGACTGCCGCGTTGGCAAGCGCCAGGCTTGAGATCGTTAAGCCTAGACTACCCGTCAAGCTAAGCGCGATTGAAATCGCCGTTAGGACTCCAACCCCGATGCCGAAAGACGCCGTCAGCGTCTCAATAATGTCAAGATCGTGTATCTTGAGGCCGGCGAGGATCAGATAGCCTGGAAGCATAATCAAGTAAAATAGTCCTAGAATAAAGAGCAAGATGCTTGAAAACTCGATGTTCACGTTTGTTCTCCTTACGACAACTAGGTTTCGGCAATCCTTTATTTCTGACGCATTTGCTAGCTATCCTTCAATTTGTATACGACAACCGTGGGATTTGAGTACACGCGCTCGAAGTAATTTGGATCCTGGACCGTGGTGGCGATATTAAACTGTTGCTCGCGGGAGCCTACAAAAATGTAGGACACGTTGTGTTGCTTGAGGCCGAGACTTAGTAGCTCTGGACTGCGCTGGTTCATCAATGCGTTGATCTCTTGCTGTAAGTCGATCCCATGATACTGAATCGCGTAGAGCTCGCCTGCGAAAGCCAGCCGTCGGCCGGTCTCAAATGGAATTCGAGGGAATGTGGACGGTTCCTCGAGGAAGATTGCGTCTTTAGAGGTATTTGCTTTTATCCACTGCATGGCTTGTACTTCGTCAGGCGAAGCGAGGACGTACGTTTCGTTGTTGTAGAACCCCCATAACATATACGACGTGGGGAGCGCGAGGAAGAGTGCTGCCAAAATAGCCAAAACCTCGAGAGCTTTCTTTTTTGACCAAAAATGTTCACTGGGCGCCTTTGCTACGGCGGTCGAAATATAATAGCTGGCAAATATGGCTACCGGAAGCCACAGGTAAACTAAGAAGCGGTAGCTGTTGGTAGTGAGCGGAAGTGAGACAACGTTCATGGCTACTAAGGCGCATAGCGCGAAGAGTATGAGCGGTTTGCCGGCTTCCTTGCTCAACGACCTGTAGGCTCCGATGCACGCGAGAATTCCGACGAGGCCGTAGATTAGTAACATGAAATCGAGCGAATAAGTGGAAAAAGCAATTTCGACTTGACTTGGACCCCCAATAAGCAGGAATAGCAGCGGTGACGCAGTAGCCGCTCCAACTGCGAGAGCGCCGAAATGATATTGCGCGCGCTTAAGGTGTCTTCTTGCATACTCGTAAACCACATAGGCAGCTACTGCTAAAAACATCGGGAACGCTGTGATGACATGATAATATGGGAGCAAGCCGAGAATAAACCCAAAAAGCAGCGCATTTCGTGCGCTTAGTTCCTTTATTAACGTTATCCACAAAATGAATGCAAATACAAGAACGACTAATGCAAATGTTTGCGTTTGTGGCAGCAAATAGAACAGCAGGGTCTGATCGTACTTGATGGCCGCGGTATCGGTAAAACGGTAAATAAGGGCGGGAAACAGGTCGCTCGGCCTTTGAGCGACAATTACAATCCACGCCAGCCCTCCGCCGAGCGTGTATAGAATCATCGCGATTAGCGCCGTTGCGCTATTGAATGCCCTCCGACAAAGCACATAGATATCCACTGAAAGTGCGAAGAAGAGGAGGGGAACTGCAATCTTGAAGATTGTGAGTGAGCTGATGCCAGTCAGAATGCTTAGCGTACCGACGTAAACGTGCATAAAAAAATCATAAACGACGTAGTGCGCTGGAAGATAGGGATCCTCAGGCGGTATCTGCGGGGATTCAGCGAATCGCGCTATTATGGATAGATGGAAGTTCAGGTCAGACGCTTCAGTGGGATTCATTATCAGTCCTTCGTCGTCAACGACCAACGATTTAGAGAGCGGAACGCTGACCACTAGCGCGAGCGAAAGTGCTAGCAGAAGGGGAAGTGCGAGGAAGACCAACTTATGACTACGCTTGTCGGTGCCGCTGTCGACCTCGGGCGGCTTCAAGCCTTTTTTTCGGACAGCAAATGACAGTATCGACGCCGCGATGATAGTGAGTCCGATGGCCGCGCCGGTCACTGCAATACCGACGCCTGCCAAGTACACGATCGACGCTGCAGTCGGTATGACGACGAGCGAGAGGGATAGGGAGTAAGCTATAGTCTCGAGAATATCTATTTGCTTAGCGCCCTTGTAAAGCAGAAAGAAACCGAGACCAGGTAAGATAAGGAGCAATGGAAGCGAAAAAGACTGCAAAGGGAGCAGCAAGAGTACCCCCATCGCTAACGTCAAGAACTGATACGGAATATGGTGCGTCTTTGCCATGGTTCGTTTACGTTTCTTGGGTCTTTCCGATGGCTCCTGCCACGTGAGCGTCGAGGAACTGCAGGACCGCAAACGCCCCAATCCCTCCTGCCACAATCAAGGCCTCAATAAAAAAGGTCAGAAACCGGTCCATAAATATTCCTATTCCTAGCAAGTCGTTCTTCGTGAGCAAGAGGGAAGCTATGATCCACGAATACAATAGGAACCGTTTGTTTGTTCTGTTTCTTTCGAGCCAGGCAACGCCAATGGCAGCAAACGGAAGGAGAAGCAACCCAGCTCGCTCGAAGAATCCCACTCTGAACTCGCTTGCCAGGAAATCGACCGGCGTGCCTTCGTGATATTTTACTTGAGATAATCCTAAGATGCTCACCGTATGCAGTGTGTATACTTGCCACAATGCATAAACCACGAGGACAGTCACAAGTGGGACAAACGCCTTGAAAAACTCGTTTTGATTCTTGATCTGTGTGAGTGCGTACGCTGCCAAAACGAGGGCGAGGGTGAGAAGCGTCATTTGATGCGTCAATGCGGTCACCGCCGCGGCAACAACAGAGAGAGCCACGTATCCATTGAGCTGAAAAGGCGCGCCGGTTCTGTTTGCGAGAACAAAAAAGAGAGTAAGCGGAAATACGAACAGTCCAAGGAGCTCTGGCAGTGCCCGGATGGTGAAGATCGTCATCTCTGGTGACAGCGTCAGGAAGAACAAAGCGCAAACGGCTGCGCTCGCTTGCACAAGCTGCTTCGTTAATGCGTAAATGACGCCGAATATAGCGATAGACAGCGTTATCGTAACGAGTCCGGAAATCACCATGGGATCGACTCCGGAAAATAGCGACTGCGATGCTACTAGCAAGCGATATGCAGGAACGTAAAAGTTCGGAAAGCCACCGTTGTACGAGAGCTCTTGCGTCGGGTAGTGCCCTGACTCCAGCGTTAGCCGCTCTATTCCAACGTGATATAAGGTATTACCGTATGTGGGGATTACATAACCTCGCAACACATTCAGGCGATAGCTCAAAAATAAGATGAACAATGCAATAATGACGCCATATCTGAGAACGGAGGCAGCGTCAAGCGACGTCAAGCGATCGCGAATTCTTGCTTTGCTAATCCACCTTATAGATTTGTACATCCTCATTTGAATATCGGAGCTTGAAGTAGTCGCTATTATCAAACTTCGCGGCGTCAATCTCTACCCATCCGAACCCGCAAAAGACCTGTCTGTTGAGTGGAACGAACACGTAGCTCAAGTTGTACTGTTTGCATAGTGCATACGCAGCCTCAGCGGAGCTCGTTTGATAAATCTGCTGCGAATCTCGCATATTCGCTATAGGGTCCGGTGCGTTGGCCCAATCGCCGCCAACGATAGGAATGCGTGTGGTCATTCCCATTATTAGCTCGCCGCCGAAGATGTCTGCTTGGAAGTGATCCGTAGATTGTGTGTTTGTTTTTATCCACGAAGTAGACTCAAGTTCCCCTTTCGTCACGACTGGATCGAGCCAGAGATCACCCTGTTTTTGCACGCTTGCCATGCCGTATGTGGCTGTTAACAGCAGCACGGCGACTAAAAACAAAATTCGAACCAGATTTAGTGCTAAGCGAACCATCTCGTTTGTAATTGTGTTTCTAGTATTAAGTTCTTGCATTGCCGCTTCGGTTAAGCTCACAGGCGCGCTAAAAAACCCCATCATTTGAAGATACAAGCGGACGGCCAGATTTTGAAAGCTTCAGATGGGTTCCGATGCCAGCCTCCTCTGCTTGCTGATATCCTGTTCAGTCAGAACATCAATTTGGGCACCAGCTACGTTGACAATACAAGCGGACGGCCAGATTTTGAAAGCTTCAGATGGGTTCCGATGCCAGCCTCCTCTGCTTGCTGATATCCTGTTCAGTCAGAACATCAATTTGGGCACCAGCTACGTTGACAAGTCCTTACGCCGCCTCGATCGTTGACGCGGAAGAAGAATAGCGCTGCTATGCTGAGGACGTCTGCAAGATGGAGCCTTTGGCTTAAATTGTAGATGGCGCCGGTCAGATCATAGTCGAACGCTTGTTGAAGCGCACGCGTGCAATTTAAGCAGTCGATCAGATATAGCTTTGATCATTCCGTCAGCACGAAATTATCTAGTTTGTATCGCCTTAGACAAGTCGGTTGTCCCGCAAACGCCGCGCGATCTTCAATACATCGAGCGCGTTTGCTGTTGCAGTTGCGTTCCTCCAAGCGGCATACTGCTTATGTATTCGAGTAGTAAAAACGCACAGCAATCCAACTGGAACAATCCGAGCGGCTTAGGGCACGTGTGTTCGCCAGCCTTAATTTTCTCAGCGTCTCTGCTTCATAGCGAAGAGCCTCCCACGGAGAGCGGGCTTTTTTGGAACAGCATGCGGTTTTGGTCGGCGAGTACGTGGAAGCGCAAGTTTCGAGAACGCACGTAGTTGAAGTTGCGCAGTCCGCGCTCCGTAACAGCTTTTACAAAAAGGTTATATTGTTCCCCCTTTGCGCCCCCATCTACTTTTAGAGGAATTGAAATCCAGTGTGACCCGTGCGGGAGCATCTTCGTGAATCTACTTCGAAATGTAAATCTTCTCTGAGAAACTCCTCAATGCTTTTCGCGTAGCCAAGCGAAAAGTCCTCACCGAAGAGGTTCTAGATCCGCTCCCAGTATCGACTCGTCTCAGAGCTGCTCATTCGGTGATAAAACAAGCTCAAAAGTGATGCCTGCGCTACCTCGCAAACATAAAATTTAGCGCTAGTATTATGACAGCCGAGAGGACGCACGCGACAATAATTGATCGGGGGGGGATATGTATAGCGTTCTTATCTTCTGATTCATAGTACCTCACCAAGCCAGCGCTCGACATAGGCCCGCCACCTTGACGTTGCCCTTTCGCCATAATTTAAAATACCGTTTGCTACGATTTATACGTTGCTATGGAGGACTACGTTGTCGGCGGGCACATTCTGAACGGTGACGATTTTGATTTGATAATGGGTTACGTCCACGTGGAAGGCGGCAGAATCGTCGAAATAGAAGAGAGATCAAACATCAAACCGGACAATTGTAGGGCGAGTGGCATCGTCATGCCCTCTTTGATCAACGCCCATACGCACCTCGGAGATTCCATAATCAAAGATGTCTCCTTCAGTGGTCTAGACACACTGGTAAAACCTCCTCACGGCTTGAAACACCGCGCTCTCCGCGACGCAGCATTGGGAGTTTTAGTCGAGGCGATGCACAAGTCGCTTTTAGACGCTCTTGTTACGGGAACAACCGTGCTTGCAGACTTCAGGGAGGGGGGAATATCTGGGGTAAATGCGCTAAAAACTGCAATGGACCCGGTGAAAAATGTGCGGGTGATGATTCTTGGCAGGCCAAATGATGGACGAGATTATATAGTAGAAGATGAAATTGATACCATTCTCGATGTCGCGTACGGCCTAGGGGTAAGCGGAAGTCGCGATTTCAGCAGCTCAGCCATTGGAGCAATGATCAATAGGGCACGAACACGCGGCAAGTTTGTTGCCATTCACGCAGGGGAAAAAGACAACTCGGATATTGATTGTGCGATATCATTTAATCCAGACTGCCTTATTCATATGACCTACGCTTCCAAACATCAGATTGAAAGCGGTATTCCTATTGTGGTGTGTCCTAGGTCAAACCTTGTAACTGGCGTCGGCTCGTCTTTTCTGCACCCGCCAATCGGAGAAATGCTACGTGCGACCACCGTCGGGCTCGGGACGGACAATGTAATGCTAAATTCATTGAATATGTTTGCGGAAATGGAGTTTGTATCAAAAGCGTTTCTGCACGACGACCTCAAGGTGCTTAAAATGGCAACGCTGAACAATGCCAAGATATTAGGGGTTGATAATGAACTCGGCTCAATTGCCGCCGGCAAGCACGCCAGTCTCCTAGTCATCAACAACCAATCAAACAACCTCTTTGGAACTGAGAATATTATCAGCAGTGTGGTCAGAAGAGCCCGTCCAGACGACATCGTTCTTCTCACTCATGGGGGCTAGGTGCTTAAATGAGCGCGTCTAACTACGCGACTCGCGGCTGCAGCGTAAGACCACAAAGCGACACGCGCACAGAGTTCAGACTCTGCAACGGGGGATGCGCGCCACCGATTTTAACGCTAAGCATTGCTGCAGGAACCCTTCGCAGTAAGAGAAACGATCGCGCTAGAGAGGCTTGAAGATGATGAACGTAGAAGATGTGATGACAAGGGATGTCGTTTTCGCTGAGGTACCGGGATCGCGAGACACGGCCCTTAAAATCATGAAGGAGAAGGGGATAACAAGCGTCCCTGTCGTCAAGAATCGGATGCTAGTGGGAATAATCACGCGCGGCGACATATTTCGAAATCCTGAAGAGGATCAAATCGCCCTTCTCATGACGAGGCAGCCCGTTTTTGTCTCTCCGACGGCGACCATTAAAGATGCAGCTCGCATCTTCATTGAAAATGCGATTCGACGTATGCCTGTTGTCGACGACTCGCAACTTGTCGGTTTCATTACAGTAACAGATATCGTGAGTGCCATAGCAGATATGGATATCAAGACTCCTGTAGATGATTATATCATTCGTGAAATCGTTGCAGTTTGGGAAATGACGCCGGTTGACGTTGTAGGTGAAATCATGAAGCTCGCAAACGCTGAAGCGAGTCCGGTACTCGATTCGACCAACAGGGTCGTGGGTATTGTTACTGAGGGCGCCCTGTTGAAGGCTAGCAAAATTGAAGACACAATCGAAAAGGCAGACCTTTCCGCAGGTTCAGACGAAGATGCTTGGACGTGGGAAGCGGTCAGGGATACGATGAGTTTGTACTACGGCGTTTCTAGAGTAGAGCTTCCAAACGCGCCGGTGAAGGACATAATGATGGCTGAATACGAATCGCTATATCACAAGACAGGCATAAGTGAATGTGCGAGACAAATGCGGCGTTTTGACGTAGAGCTCTTGCCTGTAGTCACGGCAGACGAGAAACTGGAAGGGATTATAAAAGACTCGGACCTCGTCAGGGTACTCCTCTAAACGGATGATGCAGATAAACACGTATCCTTCGTTAGGACACTGGGAAAGTAACCGTAGACGGGCTCTTTTTTCAGTTTAGGTGCCTTGCGTATTTCGTTGCTCTGGTTTGGCGCCATGCATAATCATTAAGTCTTGGGAATCGAACATACGGGCACAGAACAAGAGGTCAATTAGGAAATGCGTCGATTTGCGTTGCTTGCACTGTCGCTAGTTTTGACATTTACTGCGCTAGTCATAGTTGCGCCGCTTTCGGAAGCGATAGTGCTTCCCCCACGCCAATCGACTGCTGCGCAGCTCGATACTGGGGGAAACGTTTTTGACCAAATTGGCAGCCTATTAAACAACTTCACGAAGCGTTTCGATATCAATCCTTTAGCGCCACAACAAACCGTGACGCCATCGGTTAAGATCACCGCTGTCAAGATCGCCAATTCGGGGCAGTCTGCCGCAACGCCACAAGTTATTGTTGCTCTGCAAAACGGGAAAGTCGCTCTCGATGGTGTCCGCGTTGATGTCGTGTATAAGAATACGGCTGGCGCGAACGTGCTCTCAGATAGCACAGTGGTAGCATTAAAGTCGGATGAAGCGCGCTCGATAACGTTCACGCCAAAAGGCTTGTCAGGTGGCAGTTATGTGGTAGGGGTGGTTGTTTATAAAAACGGCACTGATCCGTCCAATCAAGCGACGCCCGCCTATGACGCACAGCAAAATGCGGCGACGTTCACCATAGCAAGTCCAACTCCTGCCGGGGCAGGCGCGGGAAAAGCAGTAGACCCAGGAAGTCAGACAAGTAACGTCGGTGATATTCTAAGCCTTATCAGCCCGTGGATGTATTTCATAATCGCGATGACAGGACTCATTACAATTGCGCTGTTTTTCGTCTTCTCGCAAAACAGGTCTGGAGAAGATCGTTATGAGGACGACCATTTCAAAGGAGACGGCTATGCGGCTGGAGGGAGCAGCACATCGAATCCTCCTCCGCTCAGCAGTGCGCCTCCTACAGTAGTAGATCGCTCAGATGACAATATGCCAGGCGCAATCTCAGGGCCACGGCGATCGAGAAGGATAGAAGTGACTGCACCTGAAGGGACCTCTGAAGAATCCGGAGTCACTCGGGCGAAGAATCCTCCTCGCTCGACTGAGCACGTGCTGCAATTTGATGCTGATGGGTTTGTTGTCGGGGACGTCACGTCAAAAAAGGCGTTGAGGAACAAGATACGGGGCAAGAGAGGCGCCTAGACGCTCTTTTTCGAATAACGTCGCTTTTCGTGAACTGCATCAGTGCACGAAGCTTCGAAAACATCACCCCCATATTGCGTCTGTATCGAGGTTCTGCCGCACGGTTTCCTTTATCAAGCTGATTTTCTGGCGGTCAAACGGATCAATGCGCGCTGTAAGTCTCTCTAATCGCTCGGCAGCGGTCAGCGTATCTAAATGAACGAGGATTACACTTACGCCGAGTTCTTGTGCCCGCGCGATAACGTGATTGGCCGGGTACAGTCCACCGGTTAACACGAGGCACGACGTCGAAGTCGATAAGGCGGCAAGCTGTAAATCTGCTCTGTCGCCTCCGGTGATGACCGCCTTAGCAGGCACCTGTCTGAAATATTTAAGTGCCGATTCCGGCGTCATCGCGCCGATAAGGATCCTTTCTATGAGACGATCCTCTCCCTCGACTATGACGTCCCCACCAAGTTCTTGAGCTATTTCGTACGCGTGAAGTGCTTTCAGCTCCGTTAGAAACGGAATTGACCCGACGATTTTTATCCCTCGTTTGATCATGTAATTTTCAAATCCCGGATCTTGAGACTGATTCAGCACAACGCCCTTGAGCTTAACCTTGAGCTTGTCGAGCAGGAGTTTGGTCATCGCTACCCTGTCAAGCGAGTAAATGTCGGTCACAAGCAAGATCTCAGCGCTGAGCATTTTAGCAATCTGAATGCTTGAAACGTTGTGAATGAAGCCTGTGCTAATATCTTTCGTTCCCTCGAGCAAAACTGCCTGCTTGCCGCTACATATGCGGTTCAAGCCGCAAACAATATCCTCAGCTTTGATGCCTCTGAAGAGGTTATAGGTAAAAGGCGATAGTAACGACTCATCCTCTAAGTCGAGGACATGTTTCATTAGATACGCGTCCTCCTCAACCAAATTTCCTTCAACGGGGATAAGATTTTCACGGATAGGCTTATAGAACCCTAACACTCCTTTGAAGTTTAACGCAAGACCTAAAGCGACTACAGTTTTTCCACTCCGTTCAGACACGGAACTTATGACAAGTGCTGGGACCTCGCATTTAAATCCCAAGTCGTCCACCTCCGCTGTTTTCAATAGCATTAGTCTCTCCTGTCTATGACAACCAGTGCATCTACAGCAATGCAGCCCTCCTCTTGAACCACAAGCGGGTTAATCTCTATTTCCTGGATCTCTTTGAAATCCTGGCTGATTCTGCTCACGCACAAGATAGTATGAGCTACGGCGTCGATGTCCAGAGCTTTTCTGCCGCGTGTGCCAAGGAGAATCGGGTATGACTTGACTTCAGCAATCATCTGCTTTGCCTGGGCCAGGGTAATCGGGGCTAGTCTATGTGACACATCCTTGAGCACTTCAACATACACACCCCCTAGACCAAAGGTGATAAAAGGGCCAAATTGAGGGTCGCAGGTGACCCCGATGATAACCTCTACCCCCTGCACCATCTCTTGGACTGTTACCCCTTCGATTCGCGCTTGTGGTATTCTCTTGTTTATATTAGCATATATTTGATCGAAAGCGTTCTTAGCCGCCTTGTCTGTGCTTATGCCTGTAATTACCCCCCCAACGTCGGTTTTGTGGGAAATATCTGGCGAGTTTACCTTCAACACGACGGGGTATCCGATTTCGTGCGCCGCTTGAATCACCTTGTCTCGCGAGGTCACAAGCCTCTCTTTCGGGGTCGTGATGCCGTACGCCCGTAGAACGTTCCTCCCTTCTTCTTCTGTTAACGACGTCCTCCTCTCTGCCTGAACTCCCTGAATTTGCAGCAATGCACCGCGTTTTTTTCCGCCCCCTTCTAGTAGCATCGATTCCACCTCTGCTGACGTTGCGATCTCTCTGAACTTGATCAGGTTACTCGCCGCTCTAACGGCAGTTTCTGGACTTGTGAAGTTTGCTGTTTTGCCTTGCTTCAACTTATCGCGCGATTTGCTCAGCTCTTTACCGCCCACAAAGGAAGTAAATATGGGCTTGGACGATTGGACCGAGAGCTCATTGAGCAAGTCTGCAGTCTCTTCTGGTTCCGTCATGGCTTGCGGGGTAAGAAGCACGATAACTAAGCCGACGTTTTGATCGGTTAACACGGTTTTCAGCGTGTCCGAATATCTTCGTGGCTTCGCGTCTCCAAGAATATCAACCGGATTGTAGATATTGCTCTCTTGGGTCAGTGCGCCTCGAAGTGCTTCGATTGTCTCCTTGGTGAAGTTTGCCAGCGGGACGTTGTACTCAGCCGCGGCATCGCTCGCAAGCACACCGAGTCCTCCTGCGTTAGTTATGATGGCCATTCCTGGACTTTTTGGAATCGGGCAGTGCGAGAAGGCTTTCGCAGCGTCGAAAAACTCGTCAATTGAACTTACCCGTATAATCCCCGATTGCTTGAACGCCGCGTCATAGGCAGCATCTGAGCCGGCAAGCGCGCCCGTGTGAGAGGACGCCGCCTTAGCCCCCATATCAGTCCGACCTGATTTGAGCGCGATAAGCGGCGTCAGCCTCGACACCTCTTTCGCGACCCGCATGAACTCGCGCCCGTTATCAATCCCCTCGATGTAGAGCGCAACGACCCGCGTCGACGGATCGCGTGCAATGTACTTCAGCAACTCAGCTTCCGCCACGTCAGCTTTGTTTCCGACGCTTACCAATTTGTCGAATCCAAGGCTTTCGTTGGCGGCCCAATCAAGAAAAGAGGTGCAGATTGCTCCACTTTGCGATATAAGAGAAATACTGCCTTTGCTTGGATATTCGCTTGCGAAGGAGGCATTCATGTTGGCGCCAGTGCTTATGATGCCTAGACAATTAGGGCCGATGATTCTGATGTCATACTTCTTGACTATCCCGCGAATCTGCGCTTCTAGGATCGCGCCTCGTGCTCCAGATTCTCGAAAACCCGCCGATATAATTATTGAGGCCTTTACACCGGCACGCGCCGAATCCTCTAATACAGAAGGCACGATATTTGCCGGGACTACGATAACTGCGAGGTCGACCTTTTTTATCGCAGGATAAGCTTTTAATCCCAAGATCTCGTCGGCGTTCGGGTTTACTGGGATGAGTTCTCCCTGAAAGTTGGCATCAATTAGGTTCTTTAACACCGAATGTCCAACTTTGCCACTTTCTCGAGCAGCGCCAATGACCGCTATCGATCTTGGATAAAAGAAGTCATCCATCGTAGTCTTTTTAGCTTTTTTGCCAGTAATAAACGTAACTCGCCGATTTAGTAATTTTGCGGCTTGGGTTCTTGATTATAAGGATTGTGCCGCATTAGGATACTCGAATGTTTTATATATGAACTTGCCGATAATTGTTTACAAAGTGTTCGAGGTAATCAGAATGCCACGATCGG
>Ga0315280_10000179_pt1 | contig 121262 bp, 90 predicted proteins | sample YL17G06_40_MG_FD_203697 | JGI IMG/M metagenome (GOLD analysis project Ga0315280, IMG submission 203697) | Sediment microbial communities from Yellowstone Lake, YNP, Wyoming, USA - YL17G06_40 | ecosystem: Environmental > Aquatic > Freshwater > Lake > Sediment | place: USA: Wyoming | collected... | reverse complement strand
AACAGACGCCCGTTTGATGTTTGCGATCTCCACCTTGACACCTCCCAAGAATGCTCGCCCCTAGGGGCTTGCTTGCCTGTTCAGATTTGCTGTTACAAGAATGTCCACTCTTGGCAGTTACACAACATAAACGCCCGGGAAGGACAAGCGCTAACAGAGGCGAATCAGGGGTCATATCCCGGGGAAAGGAGAAGGGCGTGAGCATCATGCAATGGGCAATTGTGGCGGCGGCAGTTGTCGGCTGTGCAGCCTCGCAAGCGCGAGGGGCCCAGCGGTTGCTGATCACGGATGCGGGCAAGAGCGATTTCCGCATCGTTATCAGCCCCGGTGCCTCGCCCTCTGAGAAGCACGCCGCGGCAGAATTGCAGCATTTTCTCAGGGAGATCTCTGGCGCCGAGCTGCCGATCAGCGACGACAGCGCGCCGATGAGCGATCACGAGATCCTGGTCGGCGCCAGCGAGCACCTGCGCAAGTTGAACGAGAAGATTGATTGGGATGCCCTCGGGAAAGAAGGCTTCGTGATGAGAATCTCGGGGAGGCACCTGATACTCGCGGGGGGCCGGCTGCGCGGCAGCATGTACGCGGTTTACACTTTCCTGGAGGACGTGCTCGGCTGCCGGTGGTTCACCGCCAAGGTGAGCAGAATGCCGAAAATCAAGCGCGTGCAAGTGGGGCCGCTGAACGTCACGCATACGCCGGTGCTCGAATACCGCGAGCCTTTTTGGGTGGAGGCGTTCGATGCTGACTGGGCGGCGCGCAATCGGATGAACAGCAGCGCAGCGCGGCTCGATGAGGCGCGGGGCGGCAAGATCACCTATGTCGGGTTCGTGCACACGTTCTATCCGCTTCTGCCTCCGGACCAGTATTTCAAGGAGCATCCCGAGTATTACTCGGAGATCAACGGCAAGCGAACTGCGGATCACACGCAGTTGTGCCTCACGAACCCGGAGGTGGTGAGGTTGGTCGGCGAGCGCGCCAAGCAGTGGCTGCGCGACAACCCGCAGGCCCAGATCGTGTCGGTATCGCAGAACGACTGGGGTGGCTGGTGCGAGTGCCCAAACTGCAAGGCGCTTGATGAGCGAGAGGGAAGCCACGCGGGGACGGTGCTCAACTTCGTTAACCAGGTTGCCGAAATCGTCGAGAAGGAATTCCCTCACGTCTCTGTGGACACGCTCGCCTACCAGTACACGCGCAAGCCGCCGAAAACCATCCGGCCGCGGCCCAACGTGATCGTCAGGCTTTGCAGCATAGAATGCTGCTTCTCGCACCCGCTCGCCAGCTGCCCGGTGAACCGTTCCTTCAAAGAGGACCTGCAGGGCTGGTCCAAGGTTGCGGACAGGCTCTACGTTTGGGACTACACCACCAATTTCGCTCATTACATCATGCCTCACCCCAACCTGCACGTGCTGAAGCCGAATATCCAACTCTATGTAAGGAACAATGTGCGCGGCATTTTTGAGCAGGGTGACTACAATGGCGGAGGGGGCGGCGAGTTCGCGGAGCTGCGCTCGTATATGCTCGCCAAGTTCCTCTGGAATCCCGGATATGCCCAGGAAAAAGTGATGAGCGAGTTCCTGGGGGCCGTTTACGGGAGAGCCGCGTCGCCCATCGCGCGCTACATCAGGCTGATGCACGACAAGGTTGAAAAGGACAACATCCACTGCTTCATTTTCAGCAACCCTTATCAACCTCATCTGAGCCCGGAGATGATTGAGCGCGCGAAGAAGTTGTTCGACGAGGCGGAGCGCATGGCGGACAATGCCGAGATCCGTGAGCGCGTGCGCCTCGCGCGGCTTCCAATCCAATACGCGGAGATTGTGCGCGCGGCTCCCAGTTACCGGGTGGTGGCAGGGCAATACCAGCCGGTGGCAGCAACGCGACGAGCCGCGCTGATCAAGAACTTCTTCGAGGTGGCCGAGCGCAGCGGCGTCACCCAGATCAGCGAAGGGACAAGCCTGGCGGATTACAAGAAGCGCCTGGGGGAAACGGACGAGGGATGGCCGGTCGCAAGGCTGGAGAATAAGCGCGTACGCGTGGACATTGTGCCCGAATTGGGTGGGCGTATCATCAGCATTTATGACAAGGCGGCCAGGGCGGAAATGCTTCGCCGGCCCGGGCCCGATGACGACAGCTATCCGCGCAGCGCGGGCTACGAGGAATACAGCGGGGCCAAGTACCGCAGCCCGGGCTGGCGCGAGAGATACGACTACAAGGTCGAAGACCCCGGTCGGCGCCTGAGCATGTCCGCGTTGCTGAAGAATGGGCTGACCTTGCAGCGCACCATCGAGGTCCGCGAGGACGGCTCAGTTGCGATAAACTCGGTTCTGACGAATACGACGAGGGAGCCCGTCGCGACGCGCTTGAGAATCCACCCAGAATTCTCGATCAGGCCGATTGAAGATGTGGAGGTATCATTCCGGCCTGTGCAGGGCAGGCAGCGGCGCATCTCTCTGCGGCCGCCGAACAAGCAAGCCGAGTGGTCGAAGACGCTGGAAGGGAACTCGCTGCCGGCCGGGCAATGGGCAGCGATAAACACGAAGAGAGGCTGGGGGGTTCTGCAGAGCTTCGAGACCTCGCAAGTTGAGCAGGTCTTGCTGAACTGGAGCCGCGACGGCCGGTGCAATCTCGAACTTTTTTCACCAGAAAAGACTCTCGCACCCGGCGAGGCGATCACCATCACCCACCAGTGCAAGGGAGTGAAGGCTGAGCAGACGCGCTAAAACACAAGCAGGGAAGGAGAAAGCATGCTGCGACTGGGAGTTATGTTGTCGAACCTGAAGTTGCCTTTGCACGAGGCAATTGCGACCGCGGCGCGGCTGGGGGCGCAGGGGGTGCAGTTGTGGACCGCGGGCGGAGACCTGGACCCTGACGAGATCAGCTCAAGCCTGCGGCGCGAGGTCATGGGCCAGTTGGCGCGCGAGGGCATGGAGGTAAGCGCCATTTGTGCGGACTACGGCCGGGCATACACGGACCCCGCAAATATGGAATGGCTGCGGTCGCGCATCATGGACCAGGTGAGCCTTGCAACCGCATTCGCCACTCAAGTGGTCACGACGCACATCGGTCACATTCCCAACGATCCGGACAGCAGCGAATGGAAAACAGCGCAGGCGGCTTTGAAGGAATTCGGCGACTACGCGCACAGCATGGGCGTCGTGTTGGCCACGGAGACCGGCCCCGAGCAGCCTGCTGTGCTGCGCGCTTTCCTGGACAGCGTCGGGAGCCCGGGAGCCAAGGTCAACTACGATCCGGCGAATCTTGCCATGAACGGGTTTGACCCGGTGCGTGGCGTCGCCGAACTTGCGCCGCACATAGCCCACACCCACGCGAAGGACGGAGTGCGCCGCCCGGACGGGCGAGGCGAGGAGGTGCCTCTCGGGGAGGGCGATGTTGACTGGGACGCGTACATCGCGGCCCTGCAGGAAGTGCGATTCGACGGCTATCTAACGGTGGAGCGAGAAGGTGGGGAAGACCCGGTCGGGGATGTTTCCCACGCGCTTTCTTTCCTGAAAATGAAAGTCGGCTAGTCGAGGGCATGAAACACCCCGATCTCGATCCCGCCATCTGGCAGCGCGTCATGACGGCGGCACAGTTTCAGGAACCGGACCGGGTGCCGATCTGGGATTTCCTGGACAACCGCGGCGTCTTGGAGCACTTCGCGCCCGGCGAGAGCGACCTGCTGGCTGCAAACGTCAAAGCCTACCACAGTCTCGGGATTGACATGTGCCGCGGGTTCGGCTCGTCATTCGCCGTGGCGCAGGAGGGAACCGTGCACGTGGACGAAGACGGCAAGCCGCGTTCGCGGATCAGCGGCCAGACCCAGTGGAATGTGCGCCGGGCGATCCGGTCTTTAGAGGACTTGAAGAAGTATGAGGCAACGCCAGCATCGCGGGAGTGGGTGCACGAATCCTTTTTGCCAGGCCAGAGGCGCATGCAGGAGGCCTTCGTGCCCCACACCATGTACATCCCCGGCCACGGCTGCGGCTTCCATGCCGCATACGACCTGATGGGAATCCAACTGTTCTCCTACGCTGTTTACGACGGGTTCGCCGATCTCCAGCGCATCCTCGACGCCCACATGCAAACCTGTGCGATGGTGGCAGAGGCAGCGGCGAAGGAAAAGGGCTGCCCATTCTTCTTCATCGGCGATGACATCGCGTACAAGGACAAGCTGATGTTCTCTCCCGCGCTGCTGCGCAGGACCTTCATCCCCATGTTGGCTGCGATGTGCAAGCCGCTCAACCAGGCAGGCATCAGGGTCATTTTCCACAGCGATGGGTACCTGATGCCGATCATAGACGACCTGATCGAGGCCGGCGTCTCCGGGATCAACCCGCTTGAGCCGATCGCCGGGATGGACCTCGCGGTTATCAAGCCGCGCTACCACGGCAGGCTGATCCTGGTGGGAGGTGTTGACTGCTCGCAGCTTCTGCCGCTGGGGAGCGTTCAAGACGTGGAGCGGGCGACCATCCAGGCCCTGCGCACTGCGGGCCCCGGCGGGGGGTATTTCATCGGCTCGTCGAGCGAGATCACGCCTGCAACGCCGGTCGAAAATGTGATTGCCTTCTGCCGCACGGTGCACCAGCACGGGCGCTACCCGATACGCTAACCGACCATGAAAGCAGTCCTGCTGGCCGCTGGCAGGGGTAAGAGGCTTAGGCCGCTGACCGATACCAGGCCGAAGCCGCTGCTCGCTGTCGGCGACGTGCCGCTGTTGGAGCACATCTTCCGCGGGCTGCGCGCTGCAGGCGTGAAGCAGGCGCTGCTGATCACCGGCTGGCTGGCGGAGCAGATCGAGGACTGCTTCGGAGACGGTGGCAGGGTTGGACTCCAGCTCACCTACCGGCGCCAGGTTGAGCAGACCGGAAGCGGTTCGGCAACCCTGCTGGCGGAGGAGTTCGCAGGCGGGCAGCCTTTTCTCCTGACTTTTGCAGACATACTCGTTAGCCATCACAACTACCGGGCGATCCTTGACAAGTTAGCTGCCCAGCCCTGCGATGCGCTGCTGGGGCTGAACGAGGTTGATGACCCGTGGGCGGGGGCCGCGGTGTACCGCGATGCCGACCGCATCACGGCCCTGATAGAAAAGCCACCGCGCGGAACCTCGAGGAGCAAATGGAACAACGCCGGGCTGATGATCCTGACCCCGCAGATTTTCCCCGCGCTGCGCGCCCTGCCAAAATCCGAGCGCGGGGAATACGAGCTTCCGCAGGCTGTCTGTTCCCTGATCGAGCAGGGCCGCCTCGTGCTCGGCCTTGAGTTGAGCGGCTTCTGGTCTGATGTCGGCACGATCGAGGAATACAACCGGGTGAACGCCCTGCTCACCAGCGGCGCGGTGAGCCTGTAGCTGTGCGCTAAAGGACCACCAGGTTGTCGCGGTGGATAACCTCTTCGAACTGCTTCGAGCCGAGCACGCCCTCGACCTCGGGCGACTTTTTGCGCCGGATCTTCCTGGTTTCGTCAGCGCTGAAGTTGACCAGGCCGCGCGCGATTTCCTTGCCGGCGAAGTCGCGCACGCTTACAGTGTCTCCGCGCCGGAAGTCGCCCCCCACCTCAATGACGCCGACAGGCAGCAGGCTGCTTCCTCGCTCCACAAGCGCGCGAGCAGCCCCGTCGTCAACCACCAGGAAGCCTGCGGGGCGCCGCGCGAATGCGATCCAGCGCTTGCGCAGGCGCAGGCGGGTGGGGCCGGGCACGAAAAGGGTGCCGACCGGCTCGCCGCTGGCAACGCGCAGCAGCACGTCGGGCATGCTGCCCTTGGCGACAATCATGAAAATGCCGGACTTGGCAGCGGTGCGCGCGGCTTCGAGCTTGGCCTGCATGCCGCCCGTGCCGGCGTCGGTTGAGGTATCGCGCGCCAGACGTGCAATCTCGTGGGTGATCTGCGTCACCTCGGGAATCAGTGTCGCCGTGGGGTCGGCCCTCGGATCGGAAGTGAAGAAGCCCTCCACATCGGACAGCACAACCAGCAGGTCGGCATCCACCCTGGCGGCGATCAGGGCTGCGAGCCGGTCGTTTTCCCCGATCTCCAGACCGCGGCCGGATACCGGGTCGTTCTCGTTGAGCACCGGGACTGCATGATGCTCGCGCAGCAGGCCGAACAGCAGATTGCGCAGGTGCAGGTGGCGGCGAGAATCGGCGATGTCGGCTTGCGTGACCAGCACCTGGGCGATCGGGATTCCATGCGCCGCCATTGCCTCGCGGAAGCACGCTATCAATTCGCTCTGGCCGACAGCGGCGGCCGCCTGGCGCAGGGGTAGGTGCTCACCCTTGCCGGTCTCAGCGCGCTTCGGCAGGTGGCTTGCCAGCAGGTGCAGGCCGGCGCGGATGGCCCCCGAGGTGATAATGATTATCTCTTTGCCGGCGCGATGCAGGTGCGCCGCCTGGGAACAGATGTCGGCGATGCGCTCGCGGTCAACGCCGCCGGCGGCGGTAGTCACCACGGCGCTGCCCAGTTTCACGACCAGGCGCTTGGCTGATCGAACTCTTTCGCGGGTTTCCATCGGCAACCGCCAACATTATAGCAGAACCTTGACTAGCTCCCCTTGCTGACATAGCATAGGGCCGGCCGGAGTGGCGAAACTGGCAGACGCACGGGACTTAAAATCCCGGGTCCCTCGCGGGACGTGGGGGTTCGATTCCCCCCTCCGGCACCAGCCCCCGCGGTGTGCGGCGCTGGCCGGAACCGATCCCTGAGGAAGGGGGATTGCTTCTCTCCCCGAAGATCTCCCTCAACCGCAACGAAAGGACAGCAGCACGACAACAATGGAACGGCGCATTCTGGGCAGCACAGGTCTTGAAGTGGGCGTAGTCGGGATGGGGGGCATTCCACTCACGCGCCTGACCGTCGAGGAAGCGGCGGCGGTGGTGAGTTACGCTCTTGACAAGGGCGTCAACTTCATCGAGACAGCGCGCGGCTACTGGGACAGCGAGACTAAGATCGGCCTGGCGATCAAGGGCCGCCGCGGCCAGGTGATCCTGGCGAGCAAGTGCGGAGCCAAGGATTACGACGGCATGATGGCCGGCATTGACAAGAGCCTCGAAGCCCTGGGCACCGACTACCTTGACGTCTACCAGATCCACTACATCAAGGATCAAGAGGCGCTCAAGCAAGCCCTTGCCCCCGGCGGAGCAATGCGGGCCCTACGCAAGGCGCAGCAGGAAGGCAAGGTGCGCCACATCGGCGTCACTGCGCACGAGGCCAAGGCGCTCGTGCAATGCATAGAAACGGGAGAGTTCACTAACGTCCAGCTGCCCTTCAACATCGTCGAGCGCGACGCCTGCGATCGTCTCATACCGCTTGCCAACGAACGCAACGTGGCCGTGATCGTGATGAAACCCCTGGGCGGCGGTATCCTGCCCAATGTGCGCAATTCCCTGCGCTACATATTGCAGCAGCCGATAAGCGTCATCGCCGTCGGCATGAGGCAGAAGTCCGAGGTTGACGAGAACGTCGCGGTCGCCTCCAGTTTCCAGCCGCTCAGCGAAGGCGAGATGGCAGCGCTGATGCGCCAGGCCGATGAGCTGGGGACTACCTTCTGCCGCCGCTGCTACTACTGCATGCCCTGTCCGCAGGGAGTGAGCATCGAAATGCTGCTGCTCGCGGAGATGATGCACCTTCGGCACGGCATTGACGAACTGATGACGATGATGAACTGGGACCGTGCGCTGGCTACAGCCGAGAAATGCGTGCGCTGCGAGCAGTGCGCCGACAAGTGTCCCTACAAACTCCCAATCCCTGACCTCGTCGCAGACGCCCTCGAGAAGTTCATGCCGCTGTGCGAGCAATGGAAGGCGCTGCATCCCGGCGCCGCAAGTGGTGCTCGATGAGGTCCGCGTAGATCGCAGCGAGGCGCTTCCCACCAGCCTGCTCGGAAAACTGCGCCGCTGTCTGCCGCGCCCCTGCCGACATGGTCCGGCGCAGATCTCCGTCGCGCAGCACTCTCAGCAGCGCCCGCGCGACGGATTCGGGCGAGTTTCTCGCCAGCAGCCCGTTCTCTCCCTCCCTCACAACCCCCATCACCGCCAGCGAATTCACAGCCACGCACGGCGCCCCTGCCGCCATCGCCTCGGCGACCACCAAGCCCTGCGTATCTGTCAGTGAAGGAAACACAAAGGTTTCCGATTCCGCCGCCCATCGGAAAACGTCGCGGCGCGCTATCATGCCCGGGAAGTGAGCCCGTTCTTCGAGCCCCAATTGCCTGGCTAGGCGCCGCAGTGCGCCCAGGCCGGGGCCGTCGCCGGCCACCACGAGATGAGCCTGCGGCTCTTGCCCCGCGACCACCGTAAACGCCTGCAGCAGCGTCTCCAAGTTTTTCTCTTTCGAAATGCGGCCGGCGTAGAGAAGAACGCGGGCTTGTTGCGGCAGACCCAACTCGCCGCGTATCGGTTCAAGGTTCTCGGCCATCGCGAGGTTGATTCCCGTGGGCAGCACTTCGATGCGAGTTCTCACACCCTGGCGCTTCAGCATCCAGGATATTCCCTCGCTGGGCGCGATCACGCACTGGGCGCGATTCGCGAAGGCGCGGCTGTATTTCCTGGCGAACACGCGCACAATAGGCTGTGGCACGACCGGGATGTGGTGCGCGTATTTCTCGTATATCGTGTGAAACGTGAAAACCAGCGGCACCGCAAGCCGCCTCGCCCACAGCGCAGCGGAAAAGCCCATCACGAAGGGAGAGTGCGTGTGAATCAGCTCCGGGCGCTCCTTCTCGAGTATCGGCCGCACCAGATGACCGAATGGCATGGCGATCGGATATGTCGGCTGGCTCTTCGACCGCCGCGATGGCAGGCGATAGATGGCGGGCTCCCGGTCAACATAGCCCGGCGTGGCCGGGGCGATCATCGCCACGCGAACGCCCAGCTGCCGCAGTTGCTCGGCATAGGTAGCCACCGATACCACCACCCCGTTCACTGTCGGGTGGTAGCACTCGGTGAAGAAGACCACCCTCATGGCGCCGCCTGTGGGGCCCGCGCCAGGCCGAGGATGATAGCCACGATGCGCGCCGTTGCCAGGTCGGGCACCTCGAATGGAAGCGTCAACTCCCCGTCTCTTGTGCGCACGCCGGCGAGCACGGGAACATGGCGCCCTTCCGGCTCCGTGAACACGCTTCCCGTTCCCAGGTGCACCCTGAAATCCCCCTCGCCTGACTGCACAAGTGCATAGGTATCATCGCCGCTGACGGCCACGTGCCACAACTTGAGCTCTCTGGCCAGCAATCTCACAATCGCCGCCCGAAGGGCCATCGTCTCCCGCGAGCCCAGCCCCACGTCCCCGCAGCCCGCCCTGGCAGCCACCAGATCCGCATCGCGCAAACTCTCGCTGAATACGATCTCCGGAACATCGCCCAATGCGAGCGGATGCAGCGATTCCTCACTGTCGTCAGACGAAAGCCGGCTGAATCTGACTGCCCCCAGCGAAACCGGTTCCCGCTGCCGCCGGCCAACGAGGTACAGGCCCACCCTGTCCACGCCGTGGGCCCAAACGAACCTCGCCCTCACGCCGTGCATCGCCCAGTCCTTCACCGCGCAGCCTGCGCAGGGCGCCCAACCGCGGGCGCGCAGCAGCGCAAATGCGCGCCGCGCAATCACCCGCCTGCCGTCGAAACGCAAGCACTCCGACCGCCCCGCTTCCTCCGGCTCGCAGACATACACCTCGCGGAAGCACTGCTTGAAGGGCTGCACGACATGCTCGCGCACGATCCTGCCCTGCCAAGACGAGAGGGCGCCCTCCCGCATCAGCTGCGCGGCGTGAACCACGCGTACCGGCGCGCGAACCTGGCCCACTATCTCGCTGCCCAGCGCCCGCTGCGAACCGCTCTCCAGCACAAGCCTGCCTGCCATATCGCGAAACATGCCATTGGCGCAAAGCGCCTGGAACTCTTCGGGCGAAAAGGGCCGCTGCGAATTCATGGCGTGCTCAAGCAACCCGCGCAAGTGCGCCTGCTGCTGGGCGAGTTCGCGCTTCGCTTGCATCACCTCTTCAAACTTCGCGTGTCCGCGCACCTCCCTGGGGAGCCTGGCAGCCGGCCCCTTGGGCCCGTAAGCAACCACTTCTGGCTTGCCGCGCGCGACCGTCAACTTCACTGTCCAGCCTTCCAAATCAGGCCAGACGCGCGACAGGGCACCCTCCAGGCCGCTGTCCTGCCACGCCGCATCCACTTGCAGACTGGCTCGCAGCCGCTCGCTGCTCACTCCGAGCCGTCTGCAGGCCCGCTCCAGGGCTTTCGCAGCCGCCCGGCGCTGGGGCAAGGTGCCGTGGTCGAGCGCCCTCGCCAGCATGGCAGCCGCTTCCTCAAGATGGTCCTCGACAAGCCCCAAGGCCAGCAGCCCGGCCAGCGAACCAATGCCGGCCCTCTCGGCGAGCAGTTCCCACGACGTCCCCGAGAGGGCCCAAACGAAGGCCAGATTGTCGAGCAGCCGCCGCAGATCGGGGGCGATTTCGCGGCGCGCAAAGTCCAAAGAATCGGCTGCATTCTGCTGCGCGCTCAGACGTCCGAAGGCAGCGAGCGCTCGTTCCAGCTCCGGGTGCCATTTGACGCACCAGCAGCGCAGGCTGTCATCCCCGGCGGCTGCCTCGAAAAGGCGAAACGGCCCCTGGCGAAGCAAGCGCATGGCGCGCCCATGATCAGGCTCTTGAAGGGCAGCCGCCACAGCGGCGTCCAGGTCGCGCCTGATGATGCTCAACAGCATCAGCGTTGCAGGGCGCAGCCGCGACATGCGAAGCCCAAGGCTGCGGCGGCTTTCTCGAAAATCGTGCGCCCGCCTGGCGATGTGCATCGCCGCGACGTCGCCGGGGGCGCTCTCCAACCTTTCCGCGGCCGCCAGCAGGTAGCGCTCCCCGCAGAAACGGCGCACTCGGCGAATGCTCTCCCACCCCTCGAGGGAGGGCTCGAACACCATCGCTTCGATCGCTTGCTGGTACATCTCGCGGAAATACGCTGACCCGGTCAAACCCAGGTAGTCCAGCACCGGGTGAAAGAAAGGGGCCCGCGCGCGCCGGCCGTTATCGTGCTGGCTGCTCATTGCCCCGCACTCGAGCGCCCGCTTGAAGAGCCCCTGATCGAGCAGCCTGTGCTGAAGACACTTGAGGAAGCACAGGAAAGTCGCCGCGCCGCCCCGCTCAGCAGCCTTCGAGCGCTGGCAGAACCGCTCGAGCAAGGAGCGCTCAAGTGCCATCGTCTCGGTCGTGTCCGTCATCAGCAGGGCGAGCAGCAATGCGCTTGCCTCGTAATCATCGCCAGTCACTTCGGCAAGACTCTCAAGCAGCGGCCCCGGCCTCGCGACCGGCCGCAGCGACAGCATCACGCACGCGCTGCGGCAGGCCCGATCTTCGCTCGAAGGCCCGGCGGCCAAAAGTCCCACTGCAGCATCCACCCAGCCTCGATGCTCGCTGTCCAGCAGCGCAAAGTCTCCCATCACTGCACCCAGCCGGGGAGAGTTCGCCGGCGGCCCTAGCGCGCTGCGCAGCGCGTCCTGGCTCACAGGCGGAAATGCGAAACGAAATGAATCAGAGGGGAGGGGGAAATCGCGTATCACCTGCTCCAGGCGGCCGCTTGCAGTGCGGCGACCGGGAGACTGTTTGGCACCAGGCCTCATCAGCCCACCCCACGCCTACTTCATCGGGAGCGTCTCGCCACGCTCGGCGAGCTCCTGCGTTTCCTTCAGCGATCGAAGCCCGGCCGTGGTCCCCATCGCAGTGGTGCACAGGGCTCCGGCGGCATTGGCCAGCTTCGCCGTGCGCTCCAAATCCCAGCCAAGCAGCACGCCAGCCAGGAAGCCAGCCGCGAAGGCATCTCCCGCGCCGGTGGCGTCAATCGTCGCCACCTTGTAGGTGGGAAGCCTGATCTCGCGGTCGCGGGTCCGCACGTAGCACCCGCTGGTCCCCATCTTCAGGGCTACAGTGCCTGCGCCCGCGTCGAGAAGCACGCTCGCCACGTCGCGCGGCTCTTTCCGGCCCGCGATCATGCGCGCCTCCTCAACGCTGGGCAGGAAGTAATCAACGTGGGGCAGGCACGGCGCAAGCGCCTTCATCCAGCGGCCGGTGCTGTCCCAGGCGGTGTCCATGGCGGTGGTGATCCCGGCGGCCTTCGCCTGCTTCAGAATGCCGGCGCACGGCTCGCCGTCCAGGGCGGGTGTCAGCAAGGCTCCCCCCACATGCAGCAAGCGCCCCTGGCGCACTAGGTCCATTTTCACATCCGACGCTCGCAGTTCCGCATTTCCTCCCAGGTAGTGGATGAATGAGCGCTCGCCATCGGAGTGCACCATCACCATCGTTGCCGAGGTGTGGCACGAGGGATCAGCGGTCACCCCCGAAGTGTCCACCTTCTCGCGCTGCATGGCGCGCAAGTAGAAGTCGCCGAATCCGTCGGCGCCAACCTTCCCGATGATGCCCGCCGAGAAGCCCATTCTGGCCAGGCCGACCGCGGTGTTCCCCGCGCACCCTCCCGTGTGCAGTTGCATGTCCGGAACCAGCACCAGCCGGCCCCGCTCCGGCCACGAATCCACCGGCCTGGCAACTGCGTCCGCGACGAGGATTCCCAGGCAAATAGCGTCGAACATCCCTCTCCCCATTCCTACACTGTGTCGGGCAAGCCCGCGCGGCCCGCCTCAATCTGCCAGCTCTCGGACTGCCCTACATGGGAATGCCGAAAGCCCGCACCGGGAAAGCGGCCATCTCGCCACGGCTCACATTGTTCTTGGGGCAGAAATACCTGGCTCCGGCTGGGCCAGCACTGGGGCCCCTGCAGCCAGATGTCACAGCCACGCCTCCGGGCCACGAGGCCGCATCGGCCAGCCGCGCGATGAACCCGCAGAAGAGGTTGCTCGCACCAACGTCAGCGAACGTGTTGCACTCGGACGGCATCTCACTCTTACCGGCGGCGATGCACAGCAGTTTGGCTGTCTGTTCTCGCGTCACGGGTTGGCCGGGGCAGAACTCGCGCGCTGGTGACAACTGGCACCCCCCTGCGGGAGCCCTGCCACCCCACGACGGGGCATCGGCAAGGCGCTCGATCCACCCGAAGAACGGGTGAGTTCTGGGCACGTCTGCGAAAGTCGCCGTGGGGCGATCCAGCCACGTCTTTCCCGCAGCCCCGCAGATCAACTTGGCCATCTGGCCTCGCGTCACAGGGTCAGCCGGGCAATACATCGCTGGCTGGGCAGCGCACCCGCGCACGACTCCGGCGCGCGCCAGCGCCTCCACATAGCCTCTGGCCCAATGTCCGCAAGGCACATCGTCAAACAGCGGCAACTTTATATCGTCAGCCACCACGGCCGACTCATTGCCAGCAGCATCGCGGCACTGGAAGAAGAGCTTCTTCGGCCCACGGCCGGGCGAAAGGGTCCATGCTTTCGAGGCCCCAAACGACTCCCACCCGGACCACTGGCCACCCTCATTGCAGAGGCGCATCGTGTCAGCGCCGGCGGCCGACAGCGTGAGCGACACATTCGCGGAATCCGCGCAAGCCGCGCCGCCGTTGATCGAGATGCCCAGGCCAGTAGGAGGCGTGGTATCCAAGATGATCTCATCCCAACTTTCTGCTGACGGTTCCCCACTGGCATCCAGCCCCTGCGCTATCACGCGCTTGGCCCCGTCGCCGCCGGGCAGCACCCACAACCTGGTCGGCGCGGCGGCCTCCCACGGCCCCCACTCCCCTGCCGCATCCCTGAACCTCACCTGCGAGAACCCCTGTGCCGACACCGTCAGCGTGACGCCGGGCGAGTTCGTGCGCTCGGCCCCGCCATTGATCGCTATGTTCGGCGAGGGGCCGAGATCCGTCATGAAGACATCGCGCACCCCATTAGTATCAGTGTAATCACCCACCAGGTTGCTCGCATCTGATTCATAGAACACACGCCTTCCGTCCGGGCTTACCACGGGCGCGAACGAGTCGCCATTGGCCTCCGCGCCGCTGATCGCCACGCTCACGCGCACCGTTGAGCGGGCCTGCCGATCCCGCAGGAAAATGTCCTCCGCATTGTTCGTGTCCCCCGGCACCAGGTTGCTCGCCAGCGAGCCGAAGGCCACAAACCTGCCGTTATCACTTGCCCACCCCCCGTGAGAAAAGTGGTATCCCTGCTCCCCCGCGCTGCTCACGCTCACGCGCTCGGTGGCATGCGTTTGCCGGTCGTGAATGAAAACATCAGTCTGGCCGTTCGTGTCCCCATCCACCAGGTTGCCGGCCTCGGAGGTGAACACCACGTATCTACCATCAGGGGTTATGTAGGGAGAGTAGGAGTCCCCGTTGCCCTCCACCCCGGCGCTGTTCACGCTCACGCGCTCTGTGGTGCGATTCGTCCTGTCGCGCATGAAGATATCCAGAACGCCGTTCATATCCCCTGCGACCAGGTTGTTCGCCGCAGAGATGAATGCCACATATCGCCCGGTTGAACTGACCGAGGGCTCGAAGCAATCGCCATTCGCCTCCTGCCCCGCGCTGCTGACGCTCACACGCTCCGTCGTCGCCGTCTGCCTGTCGTGCACGAAGATGTCCGTCCTGCCATTGATGTCCCCAGCCACCAGGTTGTTGGCCCACGAGGCGAAGGCCACTATCCTGCCGTCCCGGCTTATCGAGGGCTGGAAAGACTCGCCGTTGGCCTCAACGTTATTGCTGCTCACGCTCATCCGGGTGTAAGCCCCCTGCCGGGAGTCCACGACATAGATATCTCTCAACCCGTTATAGTCGAACGCCGTGTATATGGCGTCGGTCTGAAACGCAATAGCCGTGCTGTCGGAGCTCTGTGAAGGCCATTCAGCGAATTCAATGGCAAGGGTACTCTGGCCGGCCACCAGATCCCGCACGAAGATGTTGGTTGACCCGTACGTGACGAAAGTGCTGAGGTTGGTGGCCTCGCTGACGAAGGCCGCCCACCTCCCGAAGGCGCTGATGCGAGCAAAGTGGGAATTGCGGTTTCCCTGTTGCGTGAAGACCTTGCCCTCTGCCACAAAGTCCCTCACGCTCAGCCGCTGGGTGGCGGCAGCGCGCGCAACGCCGCCGAGCGCCAGGCAGCCCGCAAGGCACAGGAGGCCGATGCCCCCAAACTCCGTTCTGGTTCGATTCCGTGTGCGTTCCATCATCTCGGCTCTGCCTTCCTCACCCATCCCGCGCGGAGTGCATCGTTCTGCACCCCCGCACCGCACTCCTGCCGCCCAGCCTACATACGCTCCGGCGCCGAAATCCCCATCAGCGTCAACACATTGCTCAGCACCGCGCGCGACGCTTGCACCAGGAGCAACCTGGCACCCTGCGCCTCCGGCGCGCTTCCAAGCACGCGGCAGTTCGTGTAGAACCGGTGAAACACCTCGGCGAATTCCTGCCCAAAGCGCGTCAGGCGATGGGGCTCGCACTTCTCCGCCGCGGCCAGCACCTCGTCCGGGAAGTCCGCGATCTTCCGCATCAGCGCCCGCTCGTCCGGGCCCGAAAGCTGCGACAGGTCAACATCGCCAGCCGCCGGAAGCGATACCCCTTTGCGTTCCGCCTCAGCGAATATGCTGCAAATCCTGGCATGTCCATACTGCACGTAGTACACCGGGTTGTCCAGCGATTGCCGCTTCGCCAGTTCGAGGTCAAAATCAAGCGGCGTGTCGTGAGAGCGCATCAGGAAAAAGAAACGCGCTGCGTCCTTTCCGACCTCGCGCACCAGGTCCGACAGCGGCACGATGTCTCCTGCCCGCTTGCTCATCCTCACCTGCTCGCCCTCACTCACCAACCTCACGATCTGGTGAACCAGGATCTCGAGCCTATCCGGATCGTAACCCAGCGCCCTGACCCCCGCTCTCAGCCGGGCCACGTGACCGTGGTGGTCCGGGCCCCAGATGTCAATCAGCCGTTCGAAGCCGCGCTCGAACTTGTCCATGTGATAGGCAATATCGCCAGCCAGGTAGGCCGGCTTGCCGGTACCCCTCACCAGCACCTCATCCTTCTCCACACCCAAGGCCGTCGAACGCAGCCACAGGGCCCCCTCCGCCTGGTAGGTGTGCCCGCGGTCTCCCAGCAGGCTGATCGCCTTTTCAACCGCCCGCGATTCATACAGCGCGCTCTCGCGGAACCAGACATCGAATACCACGCCGAAATCCTCAAGATCGCGCTTCTGGTCCGCCAGCATCTTCTCGAGCGCCAGCATCGTGAACTGCCGCCGCCTCTCCTCCTCATTCAACTTCGTGAACGCATCGCCCCGCTCGCGCACGATCTGCTGCGCGAAATCAATCAGATACTCCCCCTGGTAGCCGTCCTCGGGCACCGGCTTGTCAATCCCCAGCGCCTGAAAGTACCTCGCCTCCAGCGATTCCCCCAACTTTTCCATCTGCGTGCTCACGAGCGCATCGTTGACATAGTATTCCCGCACAACCTGCCAGCCAGCGAACGCCAGCAGGCTCGCCAGGCTGTCCCCCATGGCGGCGGCGCGGCCGTTCACCACCAGGATCGGCCCCGAGGGATTGGCGCTCACGAACTCCACGTTGATCTTCTGGCCGGCGTATTTACTGCTGCTGCCATAGCGCCCGCCCAGTTCACACGCCTTCAAAACCGCCTCGTGCAACCAGTGCGGCTGCAGCCGGAAATTGATGAAGCCCGCTCCGGCCACCTGCACTCCTTCGAGGAATTCGGCCGCCTCGGGCATATGCTGGACGAGGGCCTGGGCTATCTGCCTCGCAGGCCGCCCGCTTTGAGAACCCAGCGCCAGCGCCAGGTTGCTGGCGTAGTCGCCAAAGTCAAGCGAGGGGGGCACCTGCACCCCGATCTCCGGCGTCGGCCCCTGCGGGATTTCTCCTTGCTCCCGCGCCCGGCGCAGGGCCTCACCCAACAGTTGTTGTATCTTCTCAACAACCATTTTTCAGCGCACGAAGATCGGGTTCGAGATTATCCACACGCGGGGATCCTGCGCGGGATTGAGCCACACCTCAATGCGGTAAACGCCCGGCTTATCAGGCGAGACTTCGAGGCGGTTCGTGTTCTGCTTCGCGATCATCTCGCCGTCGCGGAACAGGCGCATCTCCCCCGTCAGGGGCGCGGCTGCGATCAGCTTCAGATCCTTGCTCAGCGGTATTTCATCCCCCATCACCGCTTGCCGCTTGCCGTCGCTGGCAACGAAGGCAAAGCCCGTTGCGTCAGCCATCCAGTCGAACGCCACATAGCAGCGTGCGCGCTCCAAGGCCTGCCACACCTGCTCGTGCGTCAGCTCCTTCATCAGCAAGTGCGTGCCCACGTATCCGAAGCTCACCCAGTATGGGTCGATGCGCAGCTCCAGGATCGGGTCGCCTACTTTCTTATTGCTGATCACAGCCGCGAGGGCTGGCACGTCCTTTACGGAAACCTCCCCCAGGCGCTCGCCGATGGGATCGTCAATATTCACCTTACCGCCTTCAGCCACGGTTGCGATGAAGCCCACATTGTTGTGCGAGTCATTGGCCGCGATGCCCGTGTACCTGCGGCTGTGGTTGATCTCATCCCATCGCTTGATGAAGGACGCCGGATAGGTTTGCAGGGCCGCGATGACCTCCTGCGGATACTGCTTCACGGACGACACCAATGTCATCAAAGCGCCGAGATCCTTCAACGCCGCTGCGATGTGAGCCCCCATCTGGGGTTGCTGCAAGAAGTCCGAGTGCGTATTGTAAATCTCCATGCCGGCCAGCGACGGTATATCCAGGTCGAGGCGTTCCTCGGGATGGGAGAGAAACGCCAGCCCGCCGTTTTGCTTGACTATTTCCGCGAGGCCCTGCGTGTTCGACCACGACTTGTCCGCGAGGGACGAGGTTGGATAAACAAGCAGCCCATCGGTCTCCGCGCCCGGCACGAACAGCACCCCATCTTTGAGGCCGCTCAGGCCCTCCTTGAACCAATCGAACTTGGGGTCCGGGTGCTCCGTCATCATCACCACCCGCGTGCCCGTCCGCTTGGCCGCCTCAAGTATCTCCTCGGGAGTGCCGCGGCTGTCGTGCGACAGGCGCGAGTGCGCGTGCATCACCGCCCGGAAATCGTGCCAGCCGGTATCCACAGAAACCGGTTGCAGCCCAGCGCGCAAGGTCAATACTGCCTGGTGGAGTTTCTCGAGGTTCCCGGGCTGCAGCCGTGCGACGGCATCGAGCGGCTTCTCCTGCGCCTGGCCGTTCGCGCATACCGATACGGCCGCCACGAAGAGTAGAACAATCAGCGCCAAGTTCAATCTGTTCAGTCTCGTCATCTTCGTCACCCTCACTTCCCCTCTCCCTAGGGCCAGAGGCCCAAGTGCCAGCGCGCAGACAGCAACTTCACGAGATAGCCAGTTGTCGCGAACCCAGCCGCGGCCTGCAGCAGTCCCATGTTCCACACCCGCCTCAGGCGTCCTGCACCGGCAGACGGGTTGCTTTGATAGCGCTCCAGCAGTTGCTTGCCTGCACGCAATCCATTTGCCAGCAGCCTTGGCGACGGCTCTCTCGTGGTCACCAGAGCTTGCATCACAGGCCCAATCCTGGTGCGCGCCACAATCACCGCGATGAAGATCACCGCGGCAGCCGCCATCAGCCCCACCGGCCCCGCGAACCCCAACAGCCCAACCACCTGGTCGAATATCGCCGCCACCACCAGAGCCACGAACAGAGCCGCCATGATGTTCGTCCCGCACCTCGCGTGAACCCGCGGCATGCGAGCCACGTTTTCCGCCGTCAACTCTTCCCCATTCTCGATCGCGTGCACCACCTTGTGCTCGCTGCCGTGAATCGCGCTGATCGGTGACAGGCGCAGCACGATGAAGAAAAGGACCAGCTCCGCCGCAGACATCGCCAGATGCCACGGCAGCATCTCCCCGAAGTACCCCTGGTCGCCCGACACTCTCAGCGACAGCAGCGGCAGGCCTGCGAACCGCTCCTGCACCGCCCAGGCGCCGAGGTTCACCAGCAACCTGGCGAAAACATATAGCAGCGTCAGCGCCGCACCCGCCAGCACCAGGCCCAGATTACCGGGGCCAGCGCGCACATTCCCGGTCGTAAGGTACACCCCCAGGGGCGTGGCCAGCCCACCTACCGAGCGCGGTATCGAGCGCGAGAACAATCCCTGCATGACATCCGAGCGCGTCACCACACCAACATAGTCCCCACTCTCATCCACGACCGGAAGCACGGACGCGCTCCCGTTCTTGAATGCCGCCACGGCGCGTTCCACTCCCTCGTAGGCAGTGAGCACTTGCTCGGGGGGAGTCATCACTTCCCCCACCGGGCTGGTGCGCACCGATTCCGCCGCCGCCCACCACTCCGGCGCTGCCAGGCGGATCAGGTCCTGCTCCTGCACCATCCCAACAACGTTCCCGCCGTGAACCACGGGCGCTGCCGCCAGGCCCCTCTCCCGCAGCAACCGCAGCGCCTTGCCGGCCCCATCCCTCGGATCGAGCGGCGGGCAGGCCCTCATCGCGTCTTTGACTTGCATCATCCCTTCGCGCAATCCCTGGGCGCGGCCAGCCTTGACATCGCCATAGCCGCATGCTATTATCCAACACCGCACTTTGCCGTGCAAGTGCGCCAGACCCAGACGATGGCCAAAACATGTCATATTTGCGGCAAGCAAACGCTCTTCGCTTCAACGGTCAGCCATTCCGGCAGGCATTCGAAAAGGACGTGGACACCTAACCTTCAGTCCGTGAAGGCCATTATCAGCGGTCGCAAGATGCGAATCGCGGTCTGCACCCGCTGCCTCAAGGCGGGCAAGGTCACCCGCGCGTCCTGATCCGGGGCAAAGCGAGCCCTGCCTGCGATCAGCCGGTGCGCCCTCCCGCCAGCCGCCTCGCTGATCGCCTCCTGATCGCCTTTGCGCAGGTCCTGACCCCGAAGGCCAGCAACACCAGCACCGCTGCCGCCTGCAATAGCCGCTTGATCAACCACCAGATCGTCAGCGGCCAGGACAGCGGCACTCGACGCGCCACCAGCAGATCGCCGCGCACCAGTTCGGCCCCGCGCAGCACCAGCCATCCCTGCCCTACCCTCTCCCCCTTGTCGAGGGGCGCACGCAGCGGCAGCCGGACATCGCTCTGATATTGGCAAAGAGAAGCGTTTTCTCTCCTCACCACCGCACTTATCGGCTGGGCAGCGATCAGATTGACGCTGTTCACGCGCCCGCCAGCCACAGGCGCACGCCCGGCGGCCTGCGCCTCGGACGCGATCCTAACCATTCGAAAACGGGCGAACCCATATTCCAACAGCCGCGAGGCGTCCTGCCACACCTCCTCGCTGTTGAGCACCACGGCCAGCAACCGCCACCCCTTCCGCGTGGCCGAGGCCACCAGGCACTTCCCAGATTCCTTCACAAACCCCGTCTTCACTCCATCAGCACCGGGCAGCATCCAGAGCAGTTTATTGTGATTCTGAAGCACCCTTCCCCACGGCTTGCCAGGCCACGGAATCGTGAGCTTGGTGGTGGCCACAAGTCGCCTCAACAGCCGGTATCGGAGCGCATGCCTGGTCAACTGTGCCAGGTCGTAGGCAGTCGAGTATTGGTCCGGCGCGTGAAGACCGTTGCTGTTCGCAAAATGCGTGTCGCGCAGGCCCAGCTCGCTGGCCCTCTTGTTCATCAAGCCCACCAACTTGCTTTCCGAGCCGCACATCGCCTCCGCAGCCGCCACGCACGCATCGTTGCACGAGTTCAGCAGGATTGCCTTAAGCAGGTCGCCCATCGGCATCTGCTGGCCCGCCTCCACCCACAGCGAACCGCTCTTGGTCTTCAATGCATTGGCACTGATGGTAACCGGGGTCCCCAACTTGCCGTGCTCCACGACCAGGAGCGCGGTCATGATCTTGGTCGTGCTGGCCATCGGCCGCCGCTGCCTGGCCGCTTTGGCAAACAGAACTTTGCCTGTCTGGTAATCAATCAACAGCGCTGAGGAGGCAGTAACCGGCGGAGGCTTTTCGGGCGCAACAAGCCCTACGCGGCCAGCTGGCGCTTCGCCGCACCGCAGCGGAGCTGCCCAGGTCCACCACAGTGCGACCACGACAAGGCTCTTACAAGCAATCCGAACCATCGGCCTGGAGAGAATCACATTCTGCCGGAGTGCCTGCGCTCCCTTCCATGCGCGGATCACGTGCTGTCTCACAATCCATCCTCCCCCTTGATGGGGGAGGATGAAGGTGGGGGTGAAATTCCCCTCACCCCACCCTCCCCCGCGGCGGGGGGAGGGGGACTGGTGGAACCATAGCCGCTAGAAGGCGGATCGCTCCGGGAGGCAGCCCTCATCACTCGCGAGGGAACAGCCTGGCGCATAGCTTCCGCGCAGCACCAACCTCCGGATAGACAAACACATGGCCCATGCGGCCGGGGATGGTTGCACCCTCGAGAGCGCCCTGTGGCAATCTCGCAGCAACGGCCGACAGGCAGAGCATCTGCGGGTAAGAGAGGTCTGTCTCCAGCCGCGAGCGCAACTCGTGCGCAACGCCGGGAAGCGTCAGCCATACGCGCGGGTCGCGCGCCTTTTTCTCGAGCGCCAGCAGCATTTGCTGCTGGCGCGCAACACGCCGCAGGTCGGTGTCCGCGTCCCCATCGCTCGACTTGCGATAACGCACGAAGCCCACCGCTTGGCTGCCATTCAGCCGCTGGTGGCCTGGCTTCAGGTGAATGTGAAGCCGGCCCCAGTCATCGTCGTAATCCATGCGCTTGTCAACCGTCAACTCCAGGCCCCCCAGGCCGTCAATCGCGCGCGCCAGGTCGCCGAAAGTCGCCACGACATAGTAGTCGGCCCGAACGCCCAGCAGGTCGCGCAGCGTTGCCTCCACCAATCCAGGCCCACCAAAGGCATGGGCGGCATTGATCTTCGACGTCCCATGACCTGGAATCCGGGCGCGCGTGTCGCGCGGCACCGAAAGCAGCGATGCCTTGTGGCGCACGAAATCCGCGCGCACCAGCATGATCAGATCGGCCCGGCCCCGCGTCTTGCGGGGCTGCTGGTGCTCGTCAATGTCAACGTCGCGTCCGATGATCAGGATGTCAACGTAGTTCCTGCCGGGGAAGGCGCGCTCAGGCGACAGACTGCCCGCGGCAATAGCGCTCGCCGCGTCTCTGAAGGTGGGATTGGTGACCAGGTAGTAGCCGAATACCGCGAGTATGACGACAGAAACGAGAAGGGCCAGCCGCAGAGCAACCCTGGCCGCGCGCACAACACCCCGCCCCATGGCCTCACTCCTTGCTGTGACGTTGGTTCAAAGTATGCTGCGACTGTGCTGCCATCCGGGCCGAAGGCCGCCCCCACACGTAAGGAAACCCCGCGAGTGCCGTGTGCTCCTCCGTTTCCGAACCCGCCAAAGCAGGTGGGTACCTCGCCAGGGCCCGCGCGATTTCCCGGCCTTCGCCGGGACTTCCACTAGGACCCTGAGTCACTGGCCCCCATGGAGTTTAAGTTGGCTCGAAACTTCCGACAGCAATCACGCACACCGCAGGGTTTCGCTTTTCTCCTGGTTGTTATCATACCATATCTGCGCCCAAATGACAACCGAAATCTACAAAGCCGTAGGGGCGGGTTTCAAACTCACCCCTACCCCCTCCGCCCAACTGCGGATTCACCGGGACGAAGGCCGGAACCCGCACACTACAAGATTGACGCCCTAGGCGGCGCGCGCTACAATCGGGCCAGGCGTTCCCCGGGGCCGGGCGGGGAGCGCGCCAAAGGGGGCAGAAATGAAAAGCATCTCCGGGGCAGCCGCTCGGCGTGTCACCATCGTGGCCCTCGCGGCGGCGCTGGGTCTCGTCGCACTCTCTCACCCAGGCTCCGCCGCTACCACCGAGCACGTCAGCGTCTCCAGCACCGGCGAGCAGGCCAACGACTGGTCTGAACAACCCTGCATCAGCGCCGACGGGCGCTTCGTGGCCTTCTGCTCCATCGCGACCGACGTAGTGCCGGGCGATACCAATGGTTGGGCCGACGTCTTCGTCCACGATCGCCTCACCCGCACCACCGAGCGCGTAAGCGTGGGCAGCACCGGCCAGCAGGGCAATTCCTGGTCGTCGTATCCCGTCATCAGCGCTGACGGCAGATTCGTCGCTTTCCAGTCAGACGCCACGAATCTGGTTCCGGGTGATACGAACAACTGGGTGGACGTTTTCGCCCGCGACAGGCTGACGGGCGCGACACAGCGCGTATCGGTATCCAGTTCTGGGCAGCAGGCCGATTTCGACTGCGCTCTGTCCGGCCTGAGCGCGGACGGCTGCTTCGTCGCATTCTCCTCCGCTGCCACCAACCTGGTGCCGGCTGATACGAACGAGGCGAGCGACGTCTTCGTGCGCGACATGGTGGCCGACACCATCGAGCGAGTGTCCGTGTCAACCTCCGGCGAACAAGGCAACGACAGTTCCGGCGGCTGCTCTCTCAGCGCGGACGGCAGATACGCGGCATTTGCATCCCGGGCCAGCAACCTCGTGCCCGGAGACACGAGCGGGGAACCGGGCCACCCTGAGACCGGTGCCGACGTGTTCGTGCGGGACAGGGCTAGCGGCACCACCGAGCGCGTCTCAGTGTCAAGCACCGGAGCGCAGGGAAACAATACGTCCGGCTTTTGTGGGGCGCGCCTCAGTGCGGATGGCCGCTTCGTCGCATTCGACTCCTTCGCCAGCAATCTCGTGCCCGGTGACACGAACGTGGCGACTGATGTCTTCGTTCATGACCGCCAGAGCGGGACCACGACGCGCGTCTCGGTGTCGAGCGCAGGTGAGCAAGGCAACGGCTTCTCCTCGTTCGTTGGAAATTGTGTCGGGCTGTTCATCAGCGCTGACGGCAGATTCGTGGCATTCGGCTCGTGGGCCACCAACCTTGTGCCATCTGACGCGAATGATTGCGCGGATGTTTTCTTGCACGATCGCCTCACTGGCATCACGGAACTAGTCAGCGTGGCCGCTTCCGGGGAGCCTGTGAACGGCTCGTCCTGGGCCCCGTCCGTCTCCCCCGATGGTCAGTTTCTCGCTTTCGTCTCGTCGGCCAGCAACATTGTGCCGGGGGATACAAACGGGGCATACGATGTTTTCGTTTGTGACAGGGGGCAGGTGCCGCCCGCTGCGCTTGGCGTGGAGATCAACTCGGGCGCTGTGTGTGCCGGGTCCACCAGCGCAGTCCTCACCCTGGTGTTCCCACCAGGGTGCGTGGCAATGCGCCTGAGAAGCGACCCGGGGGATTGGGGCGATTGGGAGCAGTGCGTAGCGGAAAGATCATGGGCCCTTCCCGGGAGCGATGGCGTGAAGGGCGTCTGTGTGCAATGCCGCGGCGCCTGGGGCAACCTCTCTCCGGAAGCCTGCGATCAGATCTTCCTGGACACGACCCCGCCCACCGATGTCAGCATAAGCATCAACGGGGGAGCGCAGTGTGCTCAGGGAGACACTCTTACGTTGAACATCAGCGCGGCCGGCGCCTCCTACATGCGTTTCAGCCGTGATGGCATCCAGTGGCCTGACTATTGGCTGCAATTCCAGCCAACACTCACCTGGTGGGTATCAGGGTCCCGAGGTTCTCAGACTGCCTGGATGCAGTGTCGGGATGCGTGTGGTCACGATTCTGCCGTTGTTTCGGATACGATATGGATACCCCTCTTCGATGACCTTGGCTGTCAGCACCCGCTGCGACCGTATGCCGAGGCGCTGGCCCAGCAAGCGATTGTGCCCGCGTGCCCCTCATGGCGGCCAGTGTACTGCCCCCACAAAGAGGTCGCGCGCTCGGTCATCGCAGAGGCGCTGTGCAAGGCGGCGGGAAAGACCTGGCTCGACAGCGCGACTCCGAGGTTCGCAGACGTGCCCAAATCGCATCCGGCCTACGGGTGGATAGAGCGCCTCGCGGATGCTGCCTCGTGGACCGGCGTGCCGGTAACCGACGGCTGCGGTTGGCAGGGCTCGCAGAAGTTGTTCTGCCCGGATGCATCGGTGACGCGCGAGCAGGCTGCGAAGTTCGTCTGCCGCGCAACTGGCAAGCCGCCGATGCCGACCTGCTCCGCCATATTCAGGGATGTGCCTAGCGTTCGCCGCTCCTGCGGCGTCGTGGAGAGGCTTGCGGATGCAGCCTCCTGGCCGGGAGGCATCGCGGTCACAAGCGGGTGCGGCAAATCAGGAACCACCCGTTGGTTCTGCCCCAGCCGGGCGCTGACGCGCGGCGAAATGGCCGTGTTCATTGTCCGTGCCTTCGGCATTCCGCTGTAGGGCGGCCCTGCCTAGGGCCGCCTCGGCGCGCGCGGGCGCGCCCACCCTACAGGTTCGCGGCTTCGGCATTCCATTTGTAGGGGCACGGCACGCCGTGCCCCTACCGGTGTTCCTCTTTGCCGCGCGTTGGCCCGCGGTCTTATGTTACAGCGCTTTCTTGAGGATGTCGTCGGCCTTCTCGCGGTCGTGCTCCGTGACGTAGGGAATGCCTGAAATCTCGGCCGCCTCCCTCGTCAGCGCCGCAAGGTCGTTGCGGTCGGGCCGCGCGCCCTTGTCATCCAGGACGAACTTGCGCGCGCCCGCCATCAGCTGCCTGAGCCCCTGCGCCACGCGCGAAAGGTAGGTGTAAACCCCCATCGCCGAGGCCGGAACCTGCTCGAAGCGCTCCGGGGGCAGCAGGCGCCGCAACGATATCGAGCCGCGGAAGACCTCGTCTCGCTCGCGGCCAAATCTCTCCATCAGGTTCTCGTCCACCTCGACGTTGATCCGGTGCCACAGCGCAGCCGACGCGGTGCACGCCGTGAGAGGCCCGCGCGCCATCCCGATCGCCTTCACATAGGGAGCGCCGAAGGCGAGGCCCTTGAAGATATGGTCCTCGAGCGTGAACCCGCCCGCGAACACGAGATCAGGCACATGCTTGCCTGCTTCATCGAGGCGGCGGGCAAACTCCCACGCCTTGCTGAAGAGCTCGATCGGCGGAAGGCCCCACTCGTTCATCATGCGCCAGGGGCTCATGCCGGTGCCGCCGCCCGAGGCGTCGAGCGTGAGCACGTCCACGCCGTACTTCGAAGCGAAGGCCAGCGCGCGCGCCAGGTCCTCGTAGCGATAGGAGCCCGTTTTGAGCCACACGTACTTCGCCCCTGCCTTGCGCACCTGTTCCACGCGCTTCGCGAACCCTTCTTCGGTGACCATCCCCATGCGCGAGTGCCGCTCGAATTCGCGGAAGTTCTTGGCATGGAAGCCCTCGATCACCTCCGGGGCTTCAGGGTCGGGCAGCACGATGTACCCGCGCCTCTTGAGCATCTGGGCCTTTTCCAGGCTCGCAATCTTGACCTCGCCGCCGATGTCCTTAGCCCCCTGCCCCCACTTCAGCTCGACGGCTTCAACGCCCAGTTTCTCGATCGCGTACTCGAGCACGCCCAGCCTGTTGTCCTCGACGTTCTCCTGCACCACAACGGTTCCCCAGTTATCGCTCTGCCAGGCCCGATAATCCTCGACGCGCTGCCTGAGCGCGAGCGACTCCACCACGCGTCCCTTCTCGATGCGCGCGTGCTCGTCCATGCCCACCACGTTCTCACCCACCGTCATCGGTATTCCAGTGATCGCCGCGCCGCCGGCCAAGCCGGCCCAATGCTTGCGCGCTATGTCCGTGGAGCCCAGCCCCGGAATGGTGACCGGCAGCTTGCACCCGATCCCTTCCTTTCCGTTATTGGCGCCCAGGCGAACGTCAATCCTCACATTAGGGAAGGTCGCGATATCGGGATCCGCGGGCAGCCCCTTCGCTCCTGCCGCGGTGCCCAGGATCGTGAAGTCGCCCCAGTGCACCGGGTAGTTCTTCTGAGACCCCGCGGTCACGTTCCCGAATGGCATCGGGTAGAGGACCTCCGGGCCGCGGATGGCGGAAAGGCCAACCTCGCATAGACCGATGCACGACTCCACGCAGGTCACGCACAAGCCGCTGAACGGACACACGTCCTCCCGCAAGCGGTTCGTGGCACCAACAGCCCTCGAAGCATGCTCGTAGCTGTACATCACCATACCTCCTGACGAGTGCTTGTTCTGGCAGCGCTGTTGCAGTCAGCCGCACGGTAGCACGCTGATTCTCCTGGCGTCGCGATGCCTGCCCTATGCAGACATCGAGCCAGAATGACTAAAAGCAGCAGCAGACCTCGACGGCAGACGGCAACCCACTACCGCCTGATTCTACCAAAGCCGCGCTGTCTTGGCAACCATTTTTTCGACCGTCTTGCCTTTCCCTCACGCCATACTGCACCTTTTCACCCGGTCCGCGCCAAGACCGGACCTCAGTCCACGCTCCGCGAAATCTCACCGCTAAGCAGGAACCCGCTAGATGCCCGGTGAAGCAACTGCTGCGAAGGAGCGGTGTTGAATGGCGCAGCCTGGATTACGACTCTCTCTACTTGTCACTCTCCTCGGGGCTTGCACATCCCTGCTGCCTGCGTGGCCGGCCGTCGCCGACAAGCAGGCAGAAGCAGGGGAAGTCGCTCCTCCCACAACCACCGCCGTCTTCACTCCGGATGTGGTCGTGGAGCCGGACCCAGCGAGCGGCATGACCGTTGTCGCCTGGCAGCACGTGGTCGCCCTCCGGATGCGAGGGATGGATGAGGGCAAGTCGCCGCTGATACTGGTCTCGTGCGCCCCCAAGGACACTTCTGCAGGCGGTCAAGACCCGGCCAAGGCCTGCGCCGAAGAGATTCGCGGCTGGGCTGCGAATCTGAACACCGAAAACCCACTGACCCTCGGCCAGCACAAGATAGAACTGCTTGCCGGGCCTGCCGACTCACTCGCAGGCCTCTCCGGCCCGTGGCGGCGTGCATCGAAGCCAGGCGGCCAACCTTCTGGTCAGGACAGCGACAAGGAGAAGGCAGCAGGGGGTCAGCCCGGAAGTCAATCGGTGCTCGAGATTCCAGCGGGCTGGGAGGCGAAAACGACCGAACAGGGCGCCCTGTCGGCCTCGCCAGCGGCGGCTTCCGAATCGGGGGTGCGCATTTCCCGCAGGCCGCTGTCTGAGTCGCTCGACCAGATCGTCAGCGTCACCAAGGACCCCAGTAAGCAATCCGTGGGAATGGAAGGGGGCGAGCCGCCTCGCTTGCTGGTAGCATTCGAGCGAGCCAGACTTCTCGCACCCGAGGCAGGCCAGGGGGGAAGCAAGCCAATTCGCTTGCGCTTCCTGGCATCCGCACTGCCCGACGCCTTCAAGACCGCCGTGGATACCGGAGCCGTATCGTTCGCCGTTCCCGACGGTTGGGAGTTGCTCTACTTCGAGGAGCGCCTCTGGTTCGCAAAGCGCCAGCCGGGACAGGCCGGCGCGGGCGGTCCCGGCCCCAGCCTGTGGCCGTGGGCACCCAGGCCTTCCACAACGCCAGCCATGGGAGACTCACAGAAGAACCAGGGATCGCTGGCGATCGGGGCCCGCTCCGGCAGCGCAACCACAGCGCTCGCAGGCTGCCTCAGCCCCTCGCAGCCAGTGCAGCCGTTCCTGCCCGCTCTGCAGGCCGTGCTCGACGGCCTGCGCCTCGCCTCGCGAATCGCCCTCGCCGAAGATGCCCGCGGAACTGGCGCCATGCAAGCCATGACGATGCCTATGCAGCCCTTTAACCCGGCACTCTCTGCGCCCACGGTGTCTGCAGACAGCCCCGATTCCGCCGACCTGCTGGCATCGCAGCAACCAGAGGTAGAGGCGCGGAACCAGGCGATTCTCCAGGGCGCGGAAGACGAGTTCTTCGACGCGCCGCCGACCACGGGGCGCATGGACGAAGCGGTCGAGCGCTTCAACGAGGAACTGCTCGCGATGTATCCGGATGGCGGTGAACCTCCCCTCTGGGCGCATACGCGCCTGGACGAACTTGCACAAATGCTATTCAACGAGGAGGTGATGGGGCGCTAGGATTGGGGAGCCCTGCCAGTTCCTGTCGCAGCGGCACCCGGTCCGCTTGCGAGACGTCGTTGGGTCGGTCCGCACCGGGGCGGGAAACCTATAGGAGGAGACAAGAAATGCTTCGCAATCAAAGAGCAAGAGCGCTGATGGTAGCCCTCGGCCTGGCGCTTGCCCTGGTAGTAGTGGGTGCCCTGGTTACGCGCGGCGGCGCAGTCACCGTTCAGCAGGCGCCGTACGGGTCCGCGTTCACAGTGAACCCTGGCACGACCTACAACATGGCCGTGCTGCTGCGGACTCCTGTGACGATCGTCATCTCGGACTCCGGCAGCGGCAGTTACGCCACCGGCCACATCACTGCGTGCTGCGACGGGGTCTCGTGGTCGTGGGTGGGGCTGCACGGCTCCGGCGCGCTTGCCAGAGGTGGCAACGCGAAGACCGTAGGTACGGTCATGTGCACCGCCTATACGAACCAGTACGTTCGCCTTCTCTCGCCCACAGCGGGAACGGTGCAGTTCTGGAACGCCAGCAGTTACCCTGTGCGTGTTTTCGTGCAGTGGTAGCAGCCGGGTGAGTTTGCTCACCGAGTGACGCTGACGCTGCGGCCAGGCCGACGGCGGCCCGGCGGCCGCAGCGTCAGGGCACATCGTCTGCCTGGCAGTTCAACATCCCCCGTTCTGGAGCCGCCCTTCACCATACGGCGAAGCAGCTACAACGTGCGAAATCGCGCCCTCATGCACGGTGGCACAGGTTTTCAACCTGTGCCATGCACCCCGACGAAGTCGAGGCGCCACCAGGCAGCGGGGCAGGACGCCAGGTGCTGCCCTACGCATCGCGCAAGGCGACACGGAACGGGGGGGGGCAACAGGGTGTCGTGCCAATCCCCCGTTGTGCTCTGGAGGTTCTGACGCCCCTGAGCCTAATTCCAAGGCAGACAGCGCTTCCATGCCTGTTGCCGGCGGCTGCCTCTTGTGGTATAATGCCGCAGTTCCCGCGGACCGGGCATTGCAGCAACACGTCGCAGCCAGGACCGCTCCGCGGCTTTGTTTTATGGGCAATAGCGCGAAAAGGGGCACGATCTTCTCGGCCATGCGCCCAACGGGGCTGCTCCACCTGGGCAACCTGGAGGGGGCGCTGCGCAACTGGGTGCGCCTGCAGGACGAGTATGTGATGTACTGCGGCATCGTTGACCTCCATGCCCTCACCACGGATTACGACAAGACCGAGGAGATGCGGCACGCGATCTGGAACCTTGCCGTGGACTACATGAGCGCGGGCATCGCCCCCGAGAAGACCACGCTCGTCGTGCAGTCGCAGGTGAAGCAGCACTCCGAGCTCCATCTGCTGCTTTCGATGATCACCCCCATCTCGTGGCTGGAGCGCGTTCCCACCTACAAGGAGAAGCTTGACGATTTGCACGGCGCCCCTCCCTGCTACGGACTGCTGGGCTACCCGGTCTTGATGGCTGCCGACATCTTGCTGTACAAGGCCGACACCGTTCCGGTGGGCCAGGACCAACTTCCGCACCTTGAACTGACGCGAGAGATCGCGCGCCGCTTCAATCATCTCTACGGGCCGGTCTTCCCCGAGCCGCAGGCGCTGCTGACCGAGACGCCTCTGCTGCCCGGGCTCGACAACCGGAAGATGAGCAAGTCATACGGCAACACCCTGCACATCGGCGCCTCTCCCGACGAGATCCGAAGCAAGGTGCGCATGATGTTCACCGACCCGAGGCGCATCTACCGCACCGACCCCGGCCATCCCTATGAATGCCCCGTCTGGATGTATCACAAGGTTTACACCCCGGAGCGCGAAGCGCAGATCGCCCACGACTGCACGGCTGCCACGCTGGGCTGCGTTGACGACAAGGCCGATCTTGCCGAAAGCATCATCCGCGCGCTGGCCCCGATTAGAGAAGCGCGCGCGCGCTGGGAAAAAGAACCAGGCAAGGTCTCGGATATCATAAACGAGGGCAACAGGCGCGCAAGCGAAGTTGCCGAAAGGACGATGCAGGAAGTAAGAGCGGCAATGAAATTGTAGCACGATTTGGAACCAGAAATCGAAGCAGCGAATGCAGCACAGGAGACAGACTTGATACCAGCCGCGCCGCCCATTCACCCGACCCTGAACCGGCGCCCTCAGGATGGCCCTGAAGGGCCGCTCACTTGGGGGCTTGAGCCAGAGGTCATCGGCCGCTTCCACGGCCACCCCATCAGTCTGGCCGCGTTCCAGGGGCCGCTCGATCTTCTGCTCTACCTAGTGGACGAGCAGAAGATTGACATCCACGACATCCCGATCAGCCTCATCACCTCCCAGTACCTGGAGTACCTCTCACTCGCCGAGGCCCTGGAGATCGAGGTGGCTGCTGAGTTCGTGGTGACGGCGGCGACCCTGCTCTGGATAAAATCGCGCTCACTGCTCCCCGCCCCCCCGCCGCTTGAGGGGGAAGAGGAAGGGCCCGATCCAGCGCTCGAACTCGCCGCGCGCCTGGAGGAATACCGCAGGTTCCGCGATGCCGCAAACGCGCTGGGCGCAATGGCCGATGAACAGGTCGGCGTTTACGCCCGCGGCGATGGAGACGGGGCCGGTTTCGTTCTGGACGGCGTATCGGCCGAGGACCTGTTTGCGGTATTCAGGCAGGTTCTCGCGCGCGCCCGGCCCGGGCCTCCCGCGCGCATCCCGGGTCAGCGCTTCACACTGCGCGAAAAGATCGCCGAACTCTGGCACCGGGTGGCGTCAATCACTGAGGGCATCGCCTTCCACCGCCTCTTCGACAACGATGTCACGCGCGTCGAAGTGATTGTTACCTTTCTTGCCCTTCTCGAATTGATACGGCTGGGGCGCCTTAGCGTACGCCAGCGCGCGCTCTTCGGTGAGATAGTCATCTATGCCAACCAATCCACCAGGGAGCCTGTCTCATGAACGAGGCCGACCTCGTCGCTGCCGCGGAGTGCGTCCTGTACCTCGCAGGCGAGCCAGTGAGCGCAGCCGAACTGGCTCGCATCCTGGAGGTGCCGCCCCCGCAGGCGGATCGCATCGCGGCGCAACTCGCCGCCTCGCTCGATGGGCGCGGCCTGCAAGTGATCAAGGTGGCCGGCGGCTACAGGCTCTGCACCAGGCCGCAATACTCGCGCTATGTCGAGCGCATACACCCCCCCAAGCGCCTGCGCCTGACCCGCGCCGCCCTGGAGACGCTGGCCATCGTTGCCTACCGCCAGCCGGTGACGCGCCCGGAGATCGAGGCTATCCGGGGAGTCAATGTGGATGGCGTGGTGGAAACCCTGCTCACCTATGGCCTGGTTTTCGAGAAAGGCAAGAAGCAGGCTCCCGGCAGGCCCACCCTCTACGTGACGACAGAGGAGTTCCTCGTGCGCTTCGGCCTGAATCGCCTTTCCGATTTGCCGCCCCTGCCTGAGGGCGAACAGAAGAACGCCTACCTGCTCCAGGCCGCGCTTTCCGACCAAGACCCCGCCTAGCCGCCCTGCCTTGCCAGGGCTCCCCTGCCCGGTCGGCTCCGCGAATTTCCCCTGCGATTTCTCGCTGCTGATACTTGACAAACAAGCTGGCATGCGCTATCTTACCAGTTAGCAGGGGGGACATCTGTTCTCCTGCTAGGGCTTTGTCCCTCCCCGGCGCCGCTGGCTTACCCGGCCTACCAGCCAGTGGCGCCGGTTTTATTTACGAAAGAACGGACTGAAACGCCTGCCTAGCAAGCGCTGGCTTTACGGCCATGCTTTCCCTAGCTTTGCCTATTTCCTCCAACAGAACGAACCGCAGCGTGCCAGCCCTCGCCTTCTTGTCAGCCGCCATATGCCTGGCTACGGCGTGAACTGCTGTTCGCCCCGCCCGCACCGGCAGCCCGATAGCCCCGAGGAGGGCCTCAATCCTTTCAGCCTGCGCTTTCGGCAGCATCCCGATTGCCGCCGACAGCCTGGCCGCGGCGACCATGCCCACTGAGAGCGCTTCGCCGTGGAGCATCCTGTATCCCAGCGCCGACTCCAGCGCGTGGCCCACCGTGTGGCCGAAATTAAGTATCTCCCTCAGGCCGGTCTCGCGCTCATCCGCAGCAACCACCTGAGCCTTGATCTCGCAATTGCGCCTGACCACGTGCTGCAGTGCGATCGGCTCGAGTGCCAGCACTTGTTCGCGAAACCGCTCCAGGTACTCGAACAGCGCCGCATCGCGGATCACCGCGTGCTTCACGACTTCCGCCATGCCGCTGCGCAACTGCCGCCGCGGCAAAGTGCGCAGGGTCTCCAGGTCCGCTATCACCGCGCACGGTTGATAGAAGCAGCCCACAAGGTTCTTGGCGCGCGGGTGGTTAACCGCCACCTTGCCCCCCACGCTCGCATCCACCTGGGCCAGCAGCGTGGTGGGCACCTGGATGAAGGGAATCCCGCGCATGTATGTCGCGGCAACGAATCCTGCCAGGTCGCCGATCACGCCCCCGCCCAGAGCGATTATCGCGCTCGCCCTGTCCGCCCCCGATTCGAGAAGCAGCGCGTGCAGCCTCTGCGCCTGGGCGAAGGATTTCGAGCGTTCCCCCGGCGGCACCGCCAAGATAGCCGCCCTCATGCCCGCTTTGTCGAGCGACGCCCGCACTCGCTCGCCGTACAGACGCGCCAGAGCAGGATGGGTTATCACCGCCGCCATGTGCGGCCTGATCAGTCGGCGCGCCGCCGGGCCGACCTCATCGAGCAGCTCCCTGCCGATCGCGATATCATAGGCCCGCTCACCCAGCTCCACGCGCACGTGCCCCAGAGCATCCGAGATGCGTCGCACAACCTGCGCCGGCGAAATATCGGAGGTGTCAACCGAGAAATGAGCCTGAGCATAGAAAGGGGCCCGCTCGGCCAGCAGTTCCTCGATGCGGCGGCGCGGGTCGCGCACGCGCAGCAAGGGGCGATGTTTCACCTTCATCACCCGCTGCCAGATCACCTGCGGCCTGGCGGTGAGGCAAACTACAGGGCCCGCGCTCTTCATGTGGCGCAGGTTCTCAGAATCCTTCACCGCTCCCCCGCCGGTCGCTATCACCTGCCCCGGCTGTGAAGTAACCTCCGCGATCAACGACCGCTCCAGCGCGCGAAACGTGGGCTCGCCGTCGCATGAAAACAGATCAGCGATCGTGCGCCCCGTTCGCTCTTCGACAAGCGCGTCGCAGTCCACAAAGCGCAGCTCCAAACGCTTGGCCAGCAAGCGACCGACCATGGTCTTCCCCGTGCCCATGAACCCGGTCAGAACGATGTTGCTCACGATTCTTCCGATGCCGCGCGCTCAGCCGCGGGCGAACTGCCGCGCCACCTGGCGCCGAAAAGCGCGCAGGTTGCGCAGCAACTCCGCCATGCTGTCGCCGCCGAATTTCTCCAGCGCCGCGCAGGCAAGCTCGATTGCCACGACCGCTTCCCCGACCACGCTCGCCGCCGGCACGGCGCACACGTCTGCCCTCTCAACATGCGCGGGCTGCGCCCGCCCGGTGCGCACGTCGAAAGAGCGCAGCGGCCTGGCCAGCGTCGCTATTGGCTTCATCGCCGCCTGCAGCAGAATCGGCTCGCCGTTGCTGACGCCGCCCTCAAGCCCTCCCGCCCTGTTAGTGGGCCTGCGCCACGGAGGAAACTCATCTGCCGAGCCGGCAGGCTTGCGCATCATTTCATCATGCACCTGTGATCCGGGGAGCGCCGCCGCGCCAAAACCCAGCCCCACCTCAGCCCCCTTGACCCCCGGAATGCTCATCAAAGCGCGCGCCAGCCTGCCGTCGAGGCGCCGGTCCCATTGCGCATAACTGCCAAGCCCCGGCGGGACGCCCAAGGCTGCTACCTGGAAGATACCCCCAAGGGTGTCCCCCTTTCGGCGCGCGGCGTCAATCGCCTTCTTCATGCGCGCGGCCGCCTGCGCGTCAGCGCAGCGCACATCGCTGGCATCCGCTCTTCGGGCAATTTCGCCCCACGGAATTCCAGGGACCTGCGCGCGGACACGGCCGATCATCAAAACTTGGCTCAATATCTCGATGCCCATCTCTTCCAGCAGCCTGTGCGCGATTGACCCGACGGCCACCCTGGCGGCGGTCTCCCTGGCGCTCGCGCGCTCGAGCACATCGCGCATGTCATCGGCCGCGTACTTCGCCGCACCAGCGAGATCCGCGTGGCCCGGGCGCGGAACAGTTACCCGGCGCGCTTCCGATTCAGGCGGGGCCTTCTCAATGTCCATCGCCAACTTCCATGATTCCCAGTCCCTGTTCTTTATCAGGACCGCTATCGGGCTGCCGATGGTCTTACCAAAGCGCACACCTGCAACGAGCTGCGCCTGGTCGCGCTCGATGGCCATGCGCCCGCCGCGTCCGTAACCGCGCTGCCGGCGCGCCAGGTGCGCAGCGATGAACTGCTCCGTGATGCGCAGGCCAGCGGGTACTCCCTCGACGATCGCGAGCAGCGCCTGGCCGTGCGATTCTCCCGCAGTCAGAAAGCGCAACATTCCTCTTCCCCGCCTAGGTCTCGCTCATCCCTTTGCGGCGATGCCCGCCTTCCGGCGGGCACCGACCATCAGGCACCTGGACCCCACGCTCTCACGCGACGCTACGGAATCGCCGTCGTCGTCAATGCGCCGGGCTCTTCTGCCGCCTCGATCCTCGGCGTCACGAAGAAGAAGACCTCGTCGTTCTGCTCGCTCACCTCCTGGCGCGTGAACAGGTTCCTTCCGATGATCGGGATATCGGACAGCAGCGGCACCTTCACCAGGCTCTTCGTCCAGCTCTTGATCAGGGTTCCACCCATCACGAAGGTTTCGCCGTTCTTCACTCTCACCAGGCTCTGTACTGCCTGCGCCGAAACCGTCGGCACGGTGCCTCCACCGGGCACGGAGACCGAAGGGCCAAGGGAGGTGAACACCGGCATCAGGTACGCGCTTATCGTATCGTCGGCGTTTATCCGCGGCACCACCGTGAATTGGGCCGGGATAGTAATGTAGTTGACCTGGGTTCCGGTAACCGTCGTGCCGCCGGTGATGCCCGCCTGCACCACTCCGCTGCTGGTCACGAAGGGGAACGAGCTGCTGGTGGCGATGCTCGCCGGGAAGTTATTCAGGGCAGTGACGGTGAAGGCCTGGATAATTCTGGCCTTGTTGGAGCTGACTGCGGCTTGCAGTTTGGCAAGCAGGTTTTCCCTCGAGTAGCCGATCGAAATGCCACTGGGGCCCAGCATGTTGGTGACCTTGACATCCGTGTTACCCCCCGCCCAGCTCCACTCCAGGCCCCAGCCCTGCACCGTCGAGAGTGTGACAGAGACCAGTTGCACCTCCATCTTCACCTGGCGCACCTTCACATCCAGCATGGTTATCAGTTCGCGAAACTCCTTGATTGCCTCCTCGTCACCCACCACGATCAGGGCGTTAAGTGGCAGATATGCGATCGGCGGGGCTTGCAGCCCCTCAGGCAAGAACGGGCCAAGCGGCCCCGCTGCGCCTGGCACCGTGCTCTGAAGCCCCCCGACAACCCCAGTTGCGCCATAGCGCGCTCCGGGCGTCACACCCACCCCTGTAGTCGGTGCCGTCGGCGTCACGCCCACCGGCGCAGGGTATTGCATCGGCTGCTCAATGAGCTTCTCTCCTGCCGGCGCTGCCCCCGCTGGCGCGCCTGGCGCCCATGGCACATAGGCAGGCACAGATGGAAGCACGCTGGTGCCAGGGAGCGCGGATGTAGCCTGCGGGCTTTTCAGCTCCCTGAATTCTCCCAGCCCAGTGATTGGGGGAACCTCGGGAACGGTCAGCAATCCCGGCGTCCTGGGCGGGGTTCTCCCATCGAACATGTATGCCAGATCATTGCAGTGCCACCAACTGAGGGGCACCACTTCCTTACGCACCCTGCCGGGCACTTTTGCCGCCACCGGATGCTCGGCCGGCGCAACCTTCTTCACCGCGGAGTGGTCGCTGAACAACAAGTAAATCCCCTTGTCGCTGCGCTTCCACTTGAGGCCCTTCAACTCGCACACTGCATCGAGGATGGATTCAAAAGGCTGATCCGCGACCTGAAGGCTGACCGTCCCGGTAACATCGTCCGACATCACTATGCTGACACCATTGTGCTTGGCAAGCGTCTGCAAAAGGTCTCGCACCGGCGTCTCAGTGATGCTCAGCGTGGGGGCGCCAGATTGGGCCGGCTGCGAGGACTCGCCCGCGCCCAGCGCCATCGCACCAATCAAGAAGAGGATACACAGCGCGGTGCTCACGCCTGCCACCGCCCCACGCCATTTCCGGGCTTCACCCATGGTCATCTCATCCTCCCGCAGCGCGGCATGAAGTTTCCGGCGACCTCACGCACAGGTTCGCCGACAACAACATCCGCCAGGCCCCCTTTTCGCCTGGCGTTTCCGAACACCTGCTTGCAAGTCCAGCAGGGATACAGCCGATAGAACCCTCGAGAGTATTTCAAGTTCCACTAGTAGCTGCGGTAACCGCCCCCGCCGTAGCCGCCATAACCGCCCCCGCCGTAACCGCCATAACCGCCGCTCATCCCGCCGTAGCCGCCGCCGATCCCACCAATGCCGCGGCTCATCCCGCCGTAGCCACCGCTCATCCCGCCGTAGCCGCCGCTCATCCCGCCGTAGCCACCGCTCATCCCGCCGTAGCCGCCGCTCATCCCGCCGTAGCCGCCGCCCATCCCTCCCATGCCGCCATAACCGCTGCTCATCCCGCCGTAGCCGCCGCCCATCCCACCGTAGCCGCCGCCCATCCCTCCCATGCCGCCGTAGCCGGACATGCCACCCATGCCGGACATCCCTCCGCCGACTCCACCCCCTCCATACTGGAACCCTACGGCGTAACCGCCGAATAGCCCCGCCATCTCCGCAGGGTCGGCATATTTGACCGTCACCAACTCGAACTTCGGCCGCGTCCCGGTGCGCGCCACCGCGGTCGCGCTGACGCTGGGCGTGCTCGCCGCGCCGGCCGTCGTCCCGCCGTAGGCGCCAGCCCCGGGGCTGCCTGCACTGGCCGCCGCGCCGTAGCCCGTTGTTGTGGTCGCGGTGCTCTTCGGGAAGATGTGGTAAATGTTGTCCTCGACGCGGTAGTCAAGCTTGGCCGACGTGAGCATGCTGCGCAGCGCGTTCACCCAGGTGACCTCGTCCAGTTTCATGTTCACAACGCCCGTCACGCCTGCGTCGAGAACGTAACTCGAGCCGGGCTTGCTCTTGAACAGCATGTCGAGTGCGCTGCGGATTTCCGCATCCCTCAGATCCAGCGAAATGCGCTGCTGCTCGGGCGCAGTCTCTTGCGCCCAGGCCGCAAGACACCAGCCCGAGAACACGGCAATCACTGCCGCGCAAGCCAGCAATTTTCTCATCTTCTTTCTCCTCTCCACTCACCACCGAGGACGCTTCCGCGCCCTCACAATTCCTCCAGCTCGCCCCCGGCCGGACCTGAAGGGCCCGGCACGGGCGCTGTCATCGCTCCGCCCACCGTTCCGCCGGGAGCTCGCCCCGCACCAGGCACACCCGGCGTGACGCCGCGGGTAGCTGTCGCCGCGGCTAGAGGCTTGCCCTTCAGTTCCACGTTCTGCCGCTGGCCCGCCTGCGCGATGACCATCGAATCGCGTGAGACTGCCGCCACTCTCGCCCCGTTGTCCATCACGTCGCCCGGCTTAACTACACGGCTCTGGCCATCATCCGTTTCCAGAATTGCCCACACGCGGCCGTCGAACAGTATCCCAGACATGCGCTGGGCGCCCACCGTCTGCAATGCTCCTGGCGGGGTTGCTTCCACCAGCCTGGTCACCTGGGCCGTTTTAGCCGCAGCCGCGGGCAAACCCCAGACATAGATCGGCGGGGGTTGTGCCGCCACGGCACGCCGCCTGAGCTCCTCCAGCCACTCTTTCGGCAGAGGGAAGGACTTGAACGGGTCAGGCCGCGGTTTGAACGGCGGCTGCTTCGCATCCTTGGGCGGGTGCATGGGCGAACCCATGTCGCCCCCGGAGGCGCCAGCAGGAGCCGCAGACGCACCAGCCGGGCGGGCGGCAGCCCCCATCGGTCCGACACCCACAGCAGCGACGCCAATACCACCCGCACCCGTAGCACCAGGGGCAACAGTCTGAGCAGCGCCGCCTGCGGGCGTCTCTGCGCTGGCAGCCGGCTGGGCCGGCCCAAGGGGCTCCTCGCCGCCCCTGCGCCTGAACACCACGAAAACCAGCACCACGGCCACCACGGCCACCAGTGCCCCTGCGATTATCATCTGTTTCTTTCGCTGCTCATTCATCTTGAGTCCCTGGCCTTAGCGGAGTGCCATCCAGCGGCATGCCACCAGAGTTTGCCTCACCTCTGCACTGTCGCAGCGCAAGGTGCTCATCGGGCTGCTGCCACTGCCGTCGGCGTTGCAGGGACGGCGTTTTGGGTTATAATGAACACCGTGCTGGACATCGGAACGTCGAGCCATCCCCCGCGGCCGCCGCTGGCACTGACGTTCATGTTGGTTATCAGAAACAGGCGCGGTATATCCGCCGTGCCCTTCAGAAACCGCATCGCCGTGGAAAAGTCTCGCGCCGTCAGCCCGAAACCCGACATCGGAAGCGAGATCAGCGGGGGTATCTGCACCGGGGGCAGCGGCGGAGCAGGGATCGCTATACCTCGCACCACGTAACCGTGCGAAAGGAACCATCTCGTTAGTATGGTACCCGTCCCCAGCGGCCCATACTCCCGCCACAGGTCGAATGCGGCCTGGTTAGCATCGTTGACCGTAAGCTTCGGCTGCTTCGCCAAAATCACGTCGAACTTGCCCTTGGTCACCAGCAAGGCCGCATGCGCCTCGGCAAGGTTGGTCAGCGCTTTTGGCAACTCCTGCGCCTTGGCCATTTGAGTATTGACTTGCATGCGCGTGTTTCTGAGCGTGTCCAGCCTCGGCCTGAACACCAGGACCGCGCACACCACGCCCACCGCGATGAATGCGACGCATCCCGCAGCCAGCACGTGCAAACGCGTTATGCGCCCCAGCAAGCCCATTATCCGCCCCTCCGCCTGGGCCTAAACATGCTTCCCCCGCCGGGCGTCGCGGGGGTAGGCGGCCCTCCTGCTCCCGTCACCGCGCCCGGTGCACCAGGTGCAACAGGCATACGAGGTCCAGCAGGTACGCCACGTCCAGCGCCCACTCCCTGGGTTACTTGCCCCCCTGCAGTGGGGGCGGCCGGTGGAATGATCAGGAATTGCGGCTTCAATGTGCAGGTCAGGGTAACCGGGGTTCTCTCCGAGGGGGGCGTCAACTGAGCGGCGCTTGCAGGCCCAAGCTGCAGCCCGGCAGCACCAGGCTGCCCAAGCGTAAACCGCAGCCCTCCTGCTCCCGGGCCGCCCCCGACTGCCGCTGGCTGCCCCGCCGACGGCGCGGTCCAGCTGGGCACCTGCACCTGCAGTTTCACATCCCCATAGAGGTAGCACATGAAGCTGTTGAGATACCAGCGCTTCGCTGACTCCAGGCTGTCGGTAGCGCCTGTCAGCGTCACCGTCTGCCCGCTGGCGTTCATGGTGCGCAGCACAACCTTGTTGTCAACCCACTTCGAGATTTCCTCGTAAAGCCAGGCCCATTTGGCGTTGTTGGTGTGCAAATTGTTCACAAAGTCCACCCACGCCTGGAAGGGGCCCGCGGCTGATCGCTCCGTGTTCGCCTGGTTTTGAACCGTGCTGACCTCGTTGGCCTTATCAGTCCAGTGCTTGAGGCGCACGTCTGCCTCTTGCTGGGCACCGCTCAACTGCACCAAGGCAAAGCCCACCGCAACTGCCTGGGCGACAATCACGGCCCCCATCAGCATTGCGGTCCTGCGTACCAGGTGCCTTTCCAGGACGTAGGCCGGCAGCAGGTTGATCTTGATCACGGAAGCGTCACTCCAGTATCTCGCGCAGCGCGAGGCCCACCGACACGGTCAGCAAGCAGGCCACCTGCTTCAAGTAAGGCGCGGGCAGGTGCGCCGGCAGCGCAGACAGATGTGCCAGCGGATTGCCTACTTCCACCCTAAGGCCAAGTTCGTTGGAGAGGAAGCGATCAAGATTGGGCAACAGCGCCGTGCCCCCGAACAGCAGCACGACGTCCACCCGGTCGTCAGGGTAACGGGTCTGGAAGTACTCCAGCGACCGCCTGATCTCGCCCACCATCTCGCCGAGGGTGGGAGCCATCGCCTGCTGGACCCTGCTTTCCAGAGCGATTGGCGGCTCTGGCGCCGCCGCCTCTGGGGCGGCCGCCTCCGGCTCAGGCTGCGCTTCAGGTGGCGGCTGAGGCTGAAGCTGCGGCACGGCCGCTCGCCGCTCGGCCGGCATCTGGTCCGCCAACTCTTCGCTTAGGTCGAACACCGGCCTGGCAGCCGCAGCGCCTTCTTCCACCTCCTCGGCCGGCACTAGCCCGCCCAGCGCTGCCGTTTCCGAAGTTGGTTCCGGCAGACCTTGCACAGCTGCCTGCGGAGCTGCTGGCGGCGGCGCTTGCGCGGCCGACCCCATGGCTACCTGCCCGATTTCCTTCTTCAATCTTTCCGCCTCGGCCTGCTCGCGCTTCAGAGCCTCGGTGATTGCAGCCGTCAGGGTTTCCCCGGCGAGTGGAACCGGGCGCGCGAAGCTCAGAAGGCCGTGCCGCACCACGCTGATGTCAGTGGTGGAGGCCCCCATGTTCAGCAGAGCAATGGTATGGTCGTAACTGCCATCCTCGGCCGCCATGTCAATCAGCGAACGGCACGACGCCAGAGGCTCGATGTCGAGGGCCTTGGGCTCGAGCCCGGCGACCCTCAAGGTTTCAATGTAAGCATTGATCATGTCCTCCTGGGCGACGGCCAGCAGGACCTCCATATTGGCCTGGCTCTCGGGAAGTGCCTCGGGCTCCACCAGCGGCTGGTAATCCATTACCACCTCGCTGGCGGCGAAGGGGATGTGGCGCTCCACTTCCCAGCGCATGGTGTCGTCCAGCTCGGTGCGCGTCATCTTGGGAACCTCAATCGGGCGCACCACCAGGGACGACTGACCTGCCACTGATGCCACCACTGATCGCGCCCTGAACCCGTGCTGGGAGAGCATCCCGCGCACCGCGCCCCCCAAGGTCTGCGGGTCAACGATCACGCCGTTCGCTATCACCTCCGCCGGAGTCGGACGGATGGCAACGTTGAGCAGTTGAACCTCGCCGTGGCTGGCCCGCATCTCCACCGCCTTGATCAGGCTGGTGCCAATGTCGAGCCCTATTACGGCCGTGTCCCTGGCAACCCGCGGAATGGCCGGCATCTTCCCTTCCTCCGCCCTTCACGCACCTGGATTATATCACTCTTCCATCACTATTGCAAGCAACCGCAAAGCCGCAACTGCTTACAGTGCGCAGCATCTGGAGTGCGGCGGCTTGCCGCCCCTTGCGCCGCCCTTGCGAGCCTCCATTCGTTTGACCGTCCGTCTCGCGCACAAGTTCCGTCAATCCCGGCCGCCATTTCCTGGCGGCCGCGTCCGCGTCGCCCGGATTCAGTCTGGCAGCGGAGGTGCGAACGATTCCAGGTACACATCTGCATTCACCGTTCCGCTGGTGAGTGCCGTCAGGTCGGTCAACTGGGAAGAAGGCACTCCACGGGTGCTGCTCCACGCAAGCCAGACTTGCGCATAGCGCGGGTCCTTGACTGCGCTGATGCCCAACTCGTTCACTGTCCGGTTGAGCGGCACAGCCTGCTCGCCCACATCGAGAGGATAGAAGTTACCGGCCGCATCTCTGTTCGCCCGTATCTCTTCCTGCCAATCCGTGTTCTCCACCGAAGCATCGGCAATCCAGCGGTAGGTCTTGAAGTACAGCCTGGGGGCGAGTCCCGCTGTGCCCGACCTCACCCAGAACAGCCACAGCCTCGGGTTGAAGTCCGGCCGCGGCTGACCGTTCTCGTCCAGGTCGCGATAGGTCTCGATGAAGGCGCTCGGGGTTGCATCGCGCCCCAGGTGCGTCGTCAACCGCAGCAAGTAAGGCCGGTAATCCAAAGACACGGGGTTCGGCGCTTGAGGGAAGTAAACGACGCCGGCCGAAGCATCGAACTCCACCTGCCCCGCAACCGTCGCCGCGCCTCCGGCAGGATAGAAAGACGCGTTCGCGATCACATATCTGCCCGTGCTGGCATCATAGCGCGGCTCCTGGGCGGGATCGCTGGGGTTGTATATCGCTTGCGGGGCGCCGGTCGGATTGGCCACGTAGATGTTCGGCCACGAGCCGTTCGCCACCGCCCACTCGATATGCCTGCTGGCGAACGAGCGGCTGGTCAGGCTCTCTGCCGCCTCGCCCGTTACGGCCCTGAACGTTAACGCCTGCGCCTTGTCCACTCCCTCCACCTGCCAGTGCCCATAGTAGATGTCCGTATTGGCGTGGACGCGCGAGCGACCCGAAAACACAACGTGCAGCACGGAGGGGTACGCATCCCATGCGAACCCGCACGGGTCAGCCGAGAAATCGAGCGCCGGCGAAGTGGGCAGCGGCTGCTTGCCGACCATCAGCCAGCCGCCGCCAGCGCGCTGCATTCTCAAGAGCTCCATGCTTCCCGACTCGCCGCTCCCCTGCCCTACGACCACCCAGGCGCTCTGATTGCCGACGCGCGCGACGCTGGGCCGCGACTTGGGAGTTGAATCCATAAGGCTGCTGCGCGTGGAGACAGGCGGGTCCTCGCCGATGGCCCCCGGCGCACCCTGGTTCCAATCGCTCCACAGCAGCCGGTAATCCCAGCGCTGCCCCTGGCCCCTGAGCCTGCTTCCAACCCAGGCCAGAAGTTCGCCGCCAGGGCCTGCACCATAGCCCACCCCCAGGTGCCGCAGCCAGCTCTTGGCGTCCGGCGCCGGCTCAGCGGGAATCAGCATCGGGTCGTCCGCCACAGCCGGATAGGGACCCAGCAGTTGCCACGTGTATGCCGGCCGGGTCAACGTCAGGGAATAGAGGTACATCGGGTCCGCCGCGTCAGGCAGCACCCAGTTGCCTCCCACCTGCTTCTGATTGCTGGACCAGAACAGATTCAAGGTGTCCAGCCCGAAGAACCCGACCGCGGGCAACACGTCCGCGCCGGGAACAGGAGCCAGGCCTGTGCCTGTATCCTGAAATCCCGTCTTCCTGGCCTCCGCCAACTGCACTAAGAGCGGGGCCGAGGTGTCCTCCGCCTGCAGCCGCCCAACGTAGATGCCAGACGGCTCATCCGGGAGCGCGTTGACCGCAGCCGAAGCCCAGGTCGCGAGCGGCAGCAGGCTGCCCACCGGGGTCTTTGCAACGGTAAGCGGATTGGGCGCCAGCCCCACCGCGGCGCTATTCAGCGCGGGCAGCGTCGGCATCTGCCACGGGGCATCTGCGCGCACCAGGTTTGAGACTCCCAGGGTTGTGTCAACGCTCACATTGCCCACGTTCTCTATCGGCACGCCGGCCCTGCTCGGATAAGAGACCCCGGCGGAAACCCGCCCCAGGTCGAGCGCCTCGGCAGAGGTGCGCAGCCTGGTCATGGGCGGGACCGGGATCTGGAATACCGGAGGCTGCACTCCACTCAGCCATTCGTCCGCAGTCGGGTCGGGATTCTGCTCGAGGTAAGCCTCGCCCGGATCCCACGAGCCGTTCCCATTCAGGTCAACGTACAGGGGCAAGGCTGCCGTCGGAGCGGCAAGGGCCGGCGCCTGATACGTGCCGGGCGACAGATATTTGGGGACATCTGCCGAAACGCCGATGTACCGCACCTCGGCGGGAGCCAGGTTTGCATACTCCCTGGGCATCAGGGCAAAGACAGGCAGGCTTGGGTTTTGATAGACTTCGTAGAACTTGAGGTTGGTGTTGGGCAGGTAGAACTCTTTCCTGGCATCGTAGCCAAAGCCGCCTGTAAAGGCGCCCGAGCCCACGCCCAAGTCGGAATCGCCCCACCGCACCACATTCCTGGGCATCAGGCCCGCGCCCGTCATCGAGAAGCGCGTGCTGTTGGTGAGCGAGAATCCCGACGGCGCGCTCATCGCGCCGTGGTTCGTGCCCAGCGTGCTGCCGATGTTGATGGTATTCGGCCCCATCTCGCCGCCCGAGGTCGCTCGCAGCGGGTTCGATACGCGGAAATCCCACGGAGTCGTCCCTTGCGTCGCCCAACCATCTCCAAAGACTCCTGTCGGGTCCTGCTGTTTGACCCGGACCTTCCAGAAGTAGGGCGTCCATGGGCGGTTGGGGTGCTGCGCGACGGAGGCAGCGGTCGGCCCATATGGATAAGCCCGCGGCGCCAGTTGAACCTTGAAGACTGTGATATATGGGGTGTTCACACTGTGAGCCAGCGGCTCGAAAGCCTCTTCGCCCCTTCCTGTTCTCTGGCTCGTGCCTGCAAGTTCGATAGATGTCGTGTATGAGAGCGGCGCGCCGCCCGCAATCTGGTTCTGGGGCGCGGGCAGCAGCGGGTTGTTTTCAGGGCCGTAGGAGAACTCGAGTTGATAGCGTTTACCCCACCCGGCATAGACCGTCGCAGCGTTGCTGAGTGCCTGAACGGTTTGATCGGAGCCATTCCACGTCCATGTTGCAGTCGCCTGGTTGCTGAGCGCCGCTGGTTCCCCGCGGCCAGTTACTCGGATATAGAGATTCTCGCCCCACCGCGTGGTCCTGTCCGGGTCGGTTATGGAGTGCGCGCCAGCTGAATCCTCGCTGGCCCCGGAATCCGGGAAGTCCGCGTGCATCACCTCGACCTTGGGAGGCGCGTCCGGCGGAGTGCCCATTTCATCTTTACTGACAGTGGCTGTGAAGGACAGGGTGGCCGAACCCTGGGCCTCGATAGCTACCGAGGGCCAGGTGATCGTTCTGGTCCCTGGCTCGTAGCTGCCGAGGGGCGTGCTGGAAACATACGTGAGGCCTGCCGGCAGCGTGTCCGTGACGGTGGTTCCCGTGGCGACCAAGGCCGCATATGGCAGCGACGGGTTCTGAACGCGGATCGTGTACGTCACAGTCACATCGCCGCCCGCAGTCACCCATTGCTTGTTGGCCGACTTCGTCACGCGCAGCAGTTCGCCTTGAGGTGGCACGGGCACGGGCAGGAGTCCCGGCCCCCATGGGCTCCACAAGCTGACTGGCGCGATGCACACCAGCACGCCATCTCCGCCGCCGATGAACAGCGCGGGATCCGCGCCGACGACAGGGTCGGGAGCCACCCCAACAGCCGGCGATGAGACATACGCGAGCCGCGGTGCGCTGGGCCACGTCCAGGTTATCGCGGGTTCGAAATTCAAAGGCACGCCGGCGGAATCGAACAGCATGCGCGCCGACCGCACCAGGCCATCGTTGGCCCCGAAGAAGATTTGCTCGCCGGGCGGGATCTCCGGCGCGGTGCGCACCCTGCTCAGGTTCGAGGTCACGAGGCTCCAATCGGGGTCCGTGTCCTGGCGCGGAACGCTGAACTCGATGAACAGCCGCTCGCCACCCCTGAACGTCGTCCTGCTCAGGCTCGGCGAGAACGTCACCACGCGTGGAACCGGCCCCGAGAACCTCGTGTTCGTGTCCCCCTCGTAGTAGAACTTGACGGTCGCCTCCGCGGTGCCGTCTGCCCACACCCGGACTACGAGCCGGTCCGCCGGGTCAATAGGCAAGTCGAGCTGCGTGGTCTCGATCGCGTAGTCCCTGTCAGTCGTTTCCAGCAGCGGACTTCTCACGATCTCGTTGAACGGCAATTCCGTTTCGGTGCCCCCGGTGTCTCGGCGCAATACCTGCAACTTTATCCAGGCCGTGTCAGCGACGGAAGCCGAAGCGCGGAAGTGGAACCGCCATGTCCCGGCGCAAATGCGGGGGGCGTTCGGATCCCCAGCCAGCGAGATGAAACTTCCAAGTTGGACCGGGCCCCCGCCGACAGGAACGGAGTCGGAAAGCTCCTGCGTGAGGTGGTTCCGCGGCTGCCCGGCAATGATCGAGTTGTAGTTTGGCAGCCCGCCGTTCTCCAGGTGGAAGTAGTAAATCGAAGGGGCAAGCGCGGAACTCGCAGGCACCCAGCCATTGGCGCCCCCGCTGAGCAGCGCCTGGAAGATCACATCGTTGTTCGCTGGGTTAATGCTCACGCGGCTCACGCGGTAATACAGCGGATTGTTTTGGGTTATCGAGGTCGCGTGCTGGATCGAGAAGTCCCAGTTCCCCGTCTCGATGCGCTCGCCCTCCCCGAACTGCGCGCTCAGCCAACCCTTGGGCGATGGCATTGGCAGCCCGACGCTCGGCGCGGACTGTGTCGGGGGATCAACCCTCTGGAAGTCAATGCAGTCGAGTTGCGCAGGCAGCTCCCCCAGCCGCCAGCGGTCGGGCGCCAGCGGGTCCCCTGAAAAATCGCTGTCGCTGCGGAAAAAGAGAACGCGCCGCAGCCCGCCCGTGCTCACCGCCGGAGAAGACTGAACCGCCGCCCCCGTGGGCACCAACCCCAAGGAGGAGTTGAACGTGCCATCGTCGTTCACCCGCAGCGCGTGCAGGCCGTCTGCACTGCCGAAGTAGATGGCCCGGCCATTCGCCGAGATTGCCGCCGTCGAGCGAATCGAGCCCAGCGGAGCATCGGAAAGAGCGGGGTATATCCAGCGCACGCCATCGAAGCGTCCATTCCCGTTCGAGTCCGTAAATGGTTCCCCAGGGTCCCAGTACCCATTCCCACTGGAATCCGTGAACGGCTCCGGTGCGGCCGATGTGAGCGCGTAAAGGCGCCCGCCATCGGTTCCGAAGTAGATGTCCCCGTTTTCCGCCACCGCCGGCGAAGAAAGGATAGAGCCCAGCGGGTCGGCCGCAGCAGCAGGATACTGCCAGAGAATCGCGCCCGACCCGGCGTCGAGGGCGAATATCCTCCCGCCCCCCGTGCCCACGTAAACCTGGTTTCGCCCGGTCGTCTGGTCCAGCGCGGGCGAGGACAGCTCGATCCCGTTGCCGCTGCCCAGGTCGGCGGGAGGATTCCACCTGAGCAGGTTCCCGGCGCCGGGGTCGTCAGCAGCAGCATCGTCAACCGCCCACACCACCCCATTGCTGTCGCCGAAATAGACCGTGTTCGAATCGCTGAGCGCGGGCGAGGAAGTTACGGCGCCGATCGGGTCGTCGCTGATGGGCGCCGTCGTGACGCTCGTTGTGTCCAGCGGGTCGTCAAGCCGCAAGGACCATGTTGCGGCAGCGGTCGAGGTGGCCGTTTGTTGAATGCCCAGTTCCACGTAAAGGAATTCGTTGGCCTCGAACAGCGTCTCGTCCACCGCATCGGTATCAATGTTTGGGGTATAAGTGGTGCCGGAAACCTGCGGCGTCAGCGCCTGGTCGGCGGTAGCCTGCGTCCAGCCGATGAGTTCGATGCCGAACTGAGCATTGCCCCCGACGATGATAACCTTGCTGATGCGATACCACAGCGAGGCGCTCGGCAGTTTGCCGCTAGCCACGACCTTGTAAGTGAGCGTGAACCGGAAGCGCCCCGACGGCATCAGCCTGCCCGACAGGTCGGTCGGCTTCGAGATCCAGCCGTACTGGTTGCCGTTCTGCGTCAGGTCTTGCAGCGCATGAGGGTCTGCGGGTGTGTCGCTCAACGCCGCCGGCTTGAACTGGAAAAAGCCTGTCGGCAAAGCGCTCGTGTCAACGTAGGTCTTCCAGTTCCCGGTCGCATTTACGTCCGGCTCCCTGAGACTCAACCAGCCCAACACCGCCGAGCCAGTCTGCGCCTTGTTGGGGCTGCGCAGGTTGAACGTTCGGCGGCTGCTCGGATGCACCCATCGCAGCGCCCCGTCATTTCCCACCGAGTAGAACCGCCCCTGGACAGCGCTGGTGGGGGGGTCGTAGATGCCATTACCGTTCGAATCCGTAAACAGCTCGGCGCTGTCATACTCCGTGTTACGGTTCGAATCCGTAAACGGCTCGTTGCTGTCGTGCTCCCCGTTACCGTTCAAATCCTCAAACGGCTCGGCGACGTCATACACCCCGTTACGGTTCGAATCCGTAAACGGCTCGCCGGCGTCGGGCTGTTCCTCTGTGCCAAAGAAACATTCCCCGCCGCTGCCGATTGCGGGGGAACTGCGCACCCCCGTCTTGAACGCGGGCCAGCCAGTCCAGTAGGCCCACATGATGTTCCCGGTCGAAGCGTTCGCGCAATAGAGCGAGCCGTCCTGGCACCCCACGCGCACTCCGGGCTCGACTATCGGCGTGATGATGCGCGTGCGGCTCGTGCCATCGTACCACACCCCGCCAGCCGGCCCCGTGGTGGCGATTATCAGGCGCACCAGTATCCCCACCTGCTGGCCGCCGACCCCCATGAAACGGCCCGCCAGGTTGAACGCTGGCTGATCGCTGGCGACCTCGTAACGCCGCCTGCCCTGCGCGAGCGTCAGAGGGGTAGTCGAGAACAGCGGGTTTGCCTCTTTGTTCTCCGGATGGCCCTGGGGGAAAGCATAAACCTGGAACCCCACCGTCACCGCATCCGGGGCGGCGGCCTCCCCTACAAATGAGAACCGCCAGGTGCCGGCGGGCAGCAAGCCGTCATCGCGCGAGGGGTCGAGGTTGCGGAAGATCAAAGCGCTCGTATCCGACAGCCCCCCGGCAGAGGTCCAGTCCATCGCCGCGCTGGTCGCGAAGTCGAACGAGTCCGGGCCGAGGAACTGGGGCGTGGTGGTTTCCGGCGCCTCGGACCTCAGTTGCCCGGGGCCGCCGAGCCTCCACGAGGCGCTGTGGAAGTACCACACCTTGCGCGCATTCGCCGCACCCGAGCCTTCGGCGGGCGACGACCAGATGACCCCCTGCGGCCCCGGCGGCCGGTGGCCGAGTTCCTCAGCATAGCTGCCCCCCTGGAACCACCGCAGGGTGGGGTCAGGTGGACCCGCCAGCCCAGTGCGGCCCGTGTGCAAGTTGTCGTGGTGGAACATGGGCCATTCGGAATCTGCCACCGCGGCGCGCGCCGCCTGGGGCCAGCAGAACGCGAGCGCGGCCAACGCCCCAGCGATCACAACCACTGCAAACAGTTCACAATTGCGCTTCATCATCTGCTCACCCAAAGGGGCTGGCTAAGCCCTGATCGCGACCCCTCTATGCCGGGATAAGCCAATGAGAATGGATCCGGGACGATGAAATACGAGCCGTCGCGGCGCAGGATCCGGGCGCCCGCACCTGCCTGCGTGTCAACCTCGATCACCTCGCTCTTGAACGGGACCATCAGCGAGGTCGGCTCGCCAGCGCTCGTCAGCGGCACCGCCTGGCTGTTGGCTATCAATAGATTGCCGTTCGGCAGCACCTGCGCTGACGCCGGGAAGAACCCTGTTTGCGCTGCCCAATCAAACCCCTGAGCGTCCAGGTCCGCATAGACCCGCCTCGCGGCATCCATTTCCGCGGCATAACTATTGGGGTCTGCAACTGCGCCCGGCCTCATCTCGAAATACGGCGCGAAGGAGCCGTTCCAGGTGGCGCCGTTGAAGTATTTCACCCCGGCATCATCAACCACCAGGACGCGTTCTTCTTTAATTTTGATAGGCGGAGCGAGCGGCACGACCGCCCAGTACGTGTAAACGACTCGCTCGGCCTGGCGCACATGAATGAAATCAGTGGGGACAGTGTCCCTGGCCTTGAACAGATTGATTCCGTCGGGCCTGGCGAGGATCGCCCCGGCCCAGGTTCCCGTGGCGGCATCGAACCCCACCGCGATGTTCACGATGCGTATCTTCCCATCGCCGCCGCTGGCGATGTTCCACAGCTCCGGCGTGGGATCGGCCGGATGGCTGGCCAGGCCGGCCATCACGACGGTGCTGACAGGGCCTACCGAGATCGGCGTCTCGGAGCCCACCGAGATCATATCGAGCGGCCCCACCAGTTCGACGCCGCGGTCGGCGCAGGTGATCATCAGCGGAACGCCCACCTGGCCGAAGGGAACGTAGGCCCTCGATTGGTAGGAAAGCCCGACGTTGATCGTGACATCGCTGACGCCGTTCTCGGCAGTTGCCAGGATCTTCACCAGCAGGCGGTCGTCCGTGTTCAGTGAAACGGGCCTCGACTGCGCCGCCGTGAGAACGATGGTCTGGTCATACGGCCGCAGCAGCGGCCCGGGAAGGCTCTGCACAATCGGCGTCGGGTCTCTTGGGTTGCCTGCGGAATCCGTGCGCCACACCTCGGCCAATAGCCGCGTCGGCCCCCCGGAATTCGCAGTGAACCAGAACGCCCACACGCCCGGGGGCACGCCTGCCAGCCCGGGTTCCCCCGCCCGGGTGATGAACTTCGCGATCTCGGTCGGTGCCCCAGGATTGGCTTGCCCCGAAAGCTGAAGGTCGCGGCCCATGTTGAAAGTATCGGAAACCAGCGTCTTGGTATTGACGAGGGCGGGGTCGTCAATCGCCGAGAAGTAATAAGGCCTGCTGATTCCCAGGTCGGGGCCGACGATGGAAACCGTCTGTGGTGCCGCGGCGGGCTGGTAAAGGCCGTTGACCAGGGGGCGCGCGACCTGAACCAGCCTGTTGTGTCCCGTGTCGGCGATCAGCGTGGTCACCCATTCGAATCCCGTCTGGCTATCAATGTAGCGATAGCGCGCGGCATCCATGGGAGCAAGCAAGCGCTGGCTTTCCATTGTCGGCGTCCCGGTCTTCTCGATGTCCGAATCGGGATACTGCCACACCACCTGTGCGGTGCGGTCAATCTCGACCACGCGGTTGTTCCCTGTGTCGCAAACGAGGACGTTGCCGTCGGCGACTTTGCGCGCGCGGCTTGGGTGCGAGAACCCCTTCGATTGCCGGTCCGCGTATGAAACGTTCTTGGGGATGTTGAGCAGCCCTGCGCTGCTGGCATCCGGGTGGTACTCGACGGCAGAGGCTGCCACCCAGTTCATGCGCGCTGAGTTTGCCGGGCCTGCGACCGGCGTTTCCATGTGCGTCACGGCATCGTGGTCGTAGTAGAGATTCACCGTCCCTGTCGAGCGAGACCAGACCTCGACCAGAATCCTGTCCGTCGCGTTGAGCACAAACCCTGGCAGCGGCACATCCAGCACCACCTCCTGCCTGGTCGGCGGCAGCGGCACGCCGGGCGGCGCGTTGGGATCCCACTGGGGCTCCCACAGGGGGTGAGTGGCACCTGCCTGGTCGCGCGCGTAAAGCTTGACCCAGATTTGCCCGCCCGACGGGGCCTCTGCCGTGAACACGAACCGCCATGTCCCGGGCCTGATGCTGGCGGCATTCGGCTTGCCAGCCTCGGTAATGAACGTGCCCATCACGCCCGGCCCGCCCGAGAGGGGAAGCGGGGCGGAGGCATCAGTGGGCTTCCTGCGCAACAGTTGCCTCATGCTGGTGAGGCCGGGGTCCAGGCTCTGGTGAAAGTAGTACGACAACGGTGAAAGGCTGGTCGGATCGTTCTCGCTTTTCACCTCGACCAGTCGCGTCGAATCGGCGATCAGGGTGGCCGGGTCGGAAAACGCGACCAGCGTCCCCACTTTGTCCTCCGGCAGGGCCTCAACGCTAGCCCCCACGAAGATGCTCGCGAAAAGGGAGTCACCATCAACCGCGAGATTCGCGAGTGGCTCAGAACCCTGGAAGTTGACCGGAGTCCACACCGGGTTGGGGGGCACCTGTCCGGTTGACAACTCCGGGAACGAGCAAATATAGGTCCCGCCCAGCCCATAAACGACGACGTGGACCGTGCCATTGGAGACCACCGGCGCCGAGGCGATGCGCCAGTTCGACATCGGAGTGCCGGTTCTGGAGGCAATGTTGGCAAGGCAGAACGACCACTTCGCCAGCGGCTCCGCGCGCATGATGCGATCGGCTGGCTCCGTTGCCCCGATGGGAAAGTAGCGCACGCGCAGCAGTTGTCCACCATACCTCCCAAGCCCGCCCGGCCCCAGGCGGATGATGCCGTTCAGGAAATCGGCCGTCCAGTTGCTGACCACGCCCGTCCTCTGCGGGACGGCATCTTCAGCGTTGTCCTCTGTCAGATTGTGCGTTAGCCAGACCACCGCCCCGCGCGTGCCTGCCTGCACGGTCTGGTTCGGATCCGCGCTCTTGTCAATGGGCGCCTGGGGCGCAAGGCCTCCAGGCAGCACCGGGTCGCTGTCGATCAGGAGTGCCCCCGGGGTTTTCAAGTCGAGCGCGTAAACCGCTCCCGCAACCCCTCCCTCGACGGGAGCGGTCTCCAGGGTGCTCGCGTTCATCGAGAGTTCATAATTGGCCGCTACGTACAGCGTGTCACTGCTCACCGCGGGAGCGACAGAAAGATTGCTGTGAAACTCCAGCCCTGCCCGCCTCAAGGGCCCACCGGTCAGGTCGCCGTAGAACTGCCATGCCACCCGGAACCCTTCCTCCAGGTCCAATCGCCCGGCCCACAGGTTGCCTGGGATCGAACGGTTGGGATAGGCTTCAACCGAACTGCCGCCGACGTACACGGTATCACCCACCACGCACGGCGAATGAGTCAGCCCGGCGCGTATCACTGCATTGATGGGGCTGGTAGCCGCGGGCTGCGGCTGCACTGTCTGCGTTCGCGTCCCTCCCGTGGTGTCCGTGTAGTCCACCTGGAAGCCATCGAATGCCGGCGGAACCGCAGGTTGCCCCGAATCAAACTCCTTGCCCTGCGAGAAGATGTTCCAGCGCGTAAAGAATATCTCGATCTGCCCGGCGCGGTAGCGCCGCACGTAGTTTAGCGGCGCATCAGCCAAGCCCCTCTGGCGCGGGGGAACTGGGACCAGGGCGCCGCCCGGCTGCCGCGCGTAAACCTTGACCGTGTCCCAATTCTGGTCCCATGCAGGCGAAGCGAAGCGAAGCATGAGAGGAGCAGCCTCCACGCGGGCCGTTGCGCTGGCCCCTATCCTGGGCAAAGCATTGCCCACCAGAATGGCTGTTTCCACCAGCTCGACCTCGCCCGTCGGGGCATCTCGCACCGGCAGAAAAGCAACCGACGGGGGACTGAAAATCTCCATCCCGGTCCCGCCCGCCGAAAGCGGGATCGCTACCGTTGGCCGGGGCCGCGGGTCTGTGCCTGCCGGAGGGAACGGTCCCAGGACATCATAAGCCAGTATGTATGCGTCTCGCGCCGGCACCTCCGGATTGTCGGTCGAATCTGTCGTCGCGAGAACGAACATCCCGTCAACGAATACCGGCCCTGACTGCACTCTTCCGGCGCTTACCGCTGGGTCCGTGATCCTTGCGCTCCACAGAAGGCTGCCCGCTGAGGGAGAGGCCGCATCAGCGCGGTATGCCAGCAGGTAGCCATCCGCCGCGGTTTGGCTCTCAGCGTGCGCGGCGACCGCAGCCACCGAGCGCGGCCCGCGGGCAACAGAGTCGTAAAAGGAACCCGCTGCCGCTCCCGCCGTCTGCAACGTCATCCCGGTCGTTTCGCCGAAGGGAAGCGTCGCATTCCACACCTCGTCGAAGGTGGTCCCGTTGATGAAGTCGGGCAGTCCGTCGTCAGGGCGTCCGTCGCCATCGAGGTCGCGCTCGGGGCGCATGTCAAACGCATGCAGCAGTCCGCCGCCATCGGCAGCCAAGATCAGACCCCCGGAAACGACAGCAGCAGAGAGCGGGCTGAGAACACTCTTACCCGTCAGCAATCTATCAAACCGCCAGCGCTCCGAAAGCGGCGCCCCGAGGTCGCCTGCCTGGGCGCCCTGCCCGCGCGCATCGCCCTGCTGGTTCGACCAGGTTTGCGCCCACGCGATCATGTTGTAAGCAAGTTTGATGTCCGGAATCGCCCACTCCGGCAGTTCGCCACGCTGGCCGCCGAGCAGGCTCTCGTACCAGGCGCTTATCGCCTGGGCCACGCCGCACGATGTCGCAACCACCGCCCCGCGGCCGAAGCGCCCGGCGGCGATGCTCGGCCAGGTGGTCGTTCCAGCGTTCTCGCGCACCACTTCCTGCAGCAGAAGCTGCGGGCTGCCTGTCGCGGCGCTGCCGACGCCTATTCCCGAGAGAATTCCGAAAAGACTGCTTGTTACCACACCTGGGTTGGCAGGGTCGAAGGGCTCCTGAACGCCGAGCAGGTTGATGTCCTGCTGCGTCAGTGTGTAGATGCCCTTCAGCAGGCCGTGGTTGGGATCGGCTGCGAACTTGCCTGCCGGGCCCCCGCTCATCCCACGGAATGTCAGCGGGGCCGGCTCCATCCAGAGGTTCAGTACTACCTCCTGGGCCTGGCTCTGCTGGCTCTGGTTGTCAATCCACAGCAGTCCCCCCTGCTCCACCCACGAGGCCAGCAGGCGCTGCTGGAACTGGTCCAGGGTTAGGCCCGGCCGCACGCACAGCAGTATCAGGTCGAAATTCTTCAGGCTAACCTCTTCCATTCCGGGGAGCGTCAGGCCGGCAGTCCAGTAGTTCTCTGTGGACTTGCTCGCAGCCGGGTTAGCGGCAGGGTTGGTGAACTCCCACCCCACAGGCTTGGGCGGCGAGAACGGGAACTGCGCGCTGCTGGGGTTCAGCGCCGGAACGCTCACCTGGTCCGATCCCAACACGTAGAAGACATAGGGGCTGAGGGTCTCTATAGTAGCGGCTGGTTCGCCAGGCGATGTCGAGCCTTTGAGGAGGCCCATCATCCCGCACCTTATAACCCGGCGCACCTTCCCATAAGGGATTACGGCCTCGCTCGCCAGCAGGGCATTGCCCCCCGCCAGGAAGCACAGCAGCGCCGCTGCGCCCAGCAAGTGGCGCGCGATCCTCATCGGCCGGTTATCTGGCTGCCCGCTCAAATTCTCTCCCCGAACACGATATAGCCCGGACACGCGGGCAGGTGTGGCAGCCGCAGCGGGCCCCCGGGATCGCTACTATTCAACAGCGAACGCAGCTCCGGATCATACCTGTATTCGAGCTGCCTTGCGCTGAATCCGACCGCGTTCGTCTGGTCGGCCGGCAGGTCGGTGAACGCCCCGAAGTTCTCGTCGGAGCCCCGCCATTGCTGGGTCCAGGCGACCACATCGCCCAGCGCTGCCGCGCGATTCTCGCTCACTGCCCCCCGCACCGTAACCTTGATGTCCAGCGGCTCATTCGGCCCCGGAAAACCAGCCGGCGCGCCGGGAACTGCCTCGGTGGCAAATGGCTGCCCGGGTATCACGAACCAACTCCCCGACTGCGCGTACACCAGAGCCTCCACCCGGATGTCCAGCGGCTGGATCGCCAGACTGTACAGCCAGTAAGCGTTCTGGCTGGTGGGCGGGACCTCGAACCTGAGCCGCTGCAAGACCCCCGGCTCGGCCGCGCCAAACGTGCCATCCAGTTTCACCAGATAACTGGACTGCTGGTCCAGGTTTGGCGGAGGCGCGTTCAGCGGGTGCAGGCAAGCCGAGGTCGGATCGAAGATCACCAGCGACTTGCCCTCCAGAATTGGCGCGATGGCGCGGCTCTCGTTCACGCTGCTGACGTTCGCCGACGGGGAGAACCAGTAGTAGTATTGCAGCGTCCAGTTCTGAAGCGCGTGGTCGTAGGTCCACAGAGCCTCCGCTTCGTTCTTCAACGGGCTCTGCGTGCTGCAGACGCTCCAGTCGAAGCGCCCGTCTCGCGCGGTCAGGTTGCCGAGGTGGTTCAACAGCAACTGCACCACGGTCTCGCCCCCTGCGCCCGGCGGGGCTGCAGGCGCGCCCGCGTGCACCAGCAGCAGTTGCAGCTTCTGCGTTCCGACTAGCATGTCGCGCAGCTGCGCGCCGAGCCAGAACTCGAACTCCAGCGGATGGTCAACCGCGGCCTCGTAAGGAACGTATCCCTCGCCCTGGCCTGACGCCAGTTGGCCCTGCACCATGCTCGCGCCTTGGAACCGCGTGGTGTTCAAGACCACCGAATCCGCGGCCAGCAGCGCGATCTTGCTGTCGCGCGCCGGATCGTCATTGCCCTCCGCATCTTTCGTCAGCCCCGCAGTAAGCGGGGTCAGAATGCTGCCCTCGATGTAGATCGTCCCACCGCTGACAACCGTGAGACTGAAGTGGCGCTTGTTGTCGTCCACGTAATAGGCTGACTGCGGATCGCCGGACGTCCTGGGGGGCAGCGTGCCGCGGATGCGCACATTGCCCTGCGCGTATATCACGCCGTTCTTGGGGAAGGGAACCACGATCGTCGAGACGCGGCCCAACTTCTCGGGCCCGCTCGGATTGGGCCTGTAAAACCCCTGGTCGTGGCGCGCGAGGGTGATGCGCGGCGGCTGCGGGTTGATCGGATCGTCAACGCCAGCATCGAGCGTGATCTCCACGCCCCGAGGGGTGTAAAGCCGGTTGCGCGGGGCGTCCCAGTATTCCGAACGCAGACCCATCAGGTTCTGGCGCAGGGCCTCGCGATCGTGCGAGAACTGGATGTCGTCCCTATTGTCAATAAAGATGCCGGGTGCTACACCGTCCCCTGCGGGGTCATCGGGATTCGGGTACCAGCCCGCGTTGTACTGCCGGGCGTTGTCGCTCGCGTCCCTGTCGCTCTGGTCTTGCTTCCAGACCCCCGAATCGCGGGTCAACGCAAGATACCGCTTCTCGGATACCTGAGGCGGCTCGAAGCGCGAAGCCCAGCGCGCGAACCCGTCTGCATCTTCCGCCCTGACGCCGTCGCGGTATCTGCCCTTGAGCGTGGTGAACAGCGTGCCCGTAGCGGGGTAGCTTTCCTGTACCAGGCTGGGCGTGTCCTCCAGCGCCGCGCAAACCCTCACCCCTCCGGTCCCGATAGCCGAGGGGTCATTCCTGATCAGGCCGGCCACCTCTACGTTCCACGGCGCTGCAGACCAATCCGAGGGAGTTCCCAGTTCCAGGCGCACCGGCCCGCACCAAGTCAAGTCCCCCTGAACGCGAACCGGCCCCCAGAACCGCGTCAGATAGGGCAGCGAGGAAACCTGCAGCGGCACCCCGAGCGCGGTAGGCTCTCCCAGGTTGTCGCGATTGGTTACGAAGCGAACGTAGTCGCTGATGCCGATGGGCTTGAATCCGACAACCGTGCGTCTTGTGAACGGGTTGAGCGCCGCTGCCGACTCGCGCTCCCTTTCCTCGGCGGTGGCGGCGCGGGCGGCGGGCTTCTGCTGGTAGAGCCGGCCGGTAGATTCGATCTTGATGAACCTGGCGGAGTAAGGGTCGCCCTGCCCGGGGGTGAAGGACACCGCAATCTCGCAGCGGCCATCGCCGATGTCGTAGTATGGCTGGCCTGGCCGCCAGTCAGCGCCCTCGGGGCTCTCGCTCAACTGGTTGCTGGCAAAGCGCAGCCCGGCCTCCGCGATTTCACGCACCGCAATCAGGTTGGATTCCTTTGCAGCCTGGTGGGCCTGCTGCGCCAACAGCGCCACGAAGTAACCTCCCAACGCTGCCAGCACCAGCATCACCAGGATCGCAATGATCAGCGCTTGCCCGCTTTGTCCGATGGCCCTTTTCACCTGCGCGCGCACTCCCCTACTATTTCTCTCACCGCAGCAGATTTCGCACCTTCACCTGGGCTTGGGTGTGATAAGGCTCCAGCCTGTCCTTTTGCCTGCCCAGGTGGTACCGCTTCGCGGTGGTCAGGCTGATGGCGATAATGCTCTTCGTGTAGTAGGTAGCCCTCACCAGGTCGTCGTCCTTGTTATTGCGCCAGCGGTAAGCGATGTGCAGCCCGGCGCCCGCGTAACTGGCAAGGGTCCTTACGGTGCAAGCCTCGTAGTCTATGGCGTACTGCCCCCGCTTGAGCGGCTGGGTTCCGAGAACGCGCTGGAAGATCTGCCCGTCCGCCGACCAGACGGTGTCCGATCCGGGAACGATCCTTGCCAGCGGATCAGGATTCCACTCGCCTGAGCCGTCGGGGTCTTTCGCGCGCAGTGTCACGCCGGCTTCGCTCTCGCCCGGGGGCACCGAAAGGCTCAGCGCCTCGGAGCTCGGATAATCAGGCTGAGGAAACGAGAACAGCAACTGCCCCGAGACCCTATCAACGCCAAAGGCATAGTCGGATTCCAGGTCCAGGCCCCACAGCATCCTTACCTCCCACCGCTTGGCAGCGGGATCGCGCAGCGGGTAGTTCCTCACGTCGTACATCGCGATGTCATTGCTGTGGTCCGCCGGATTGGTGCTTGGATGCTCGACGATCATGGTGTGGATCTCGAAACTCTGGTCGGTTTCGTTCCACACCCTCTCCTGCCTGGTGTGGTACTTCAACAGATACTGCTGGTCGGGGCCAGACCTGCGATAGACAAGGATGCGCCCGCGGTCGGTGAGCGGATCGTACTCTTTGTCTCCCGGGTCTCGCCGAGGCAGGAACTGCTGCCACGCCCCCCAGCGCGCGCGGTACACGGAATAGTCCCTCTCGCCCTGCGCGATCGCCGGCTGCAAGGTCTCGCCCTCCGAGGGCTGGGGCCAGAAAGAAAGATCCGGCACCTCGAAGCCCAGCGCATTGGGCGTCAGCGAGGTCATGCGGCCCGAATACTTCGGGTCCATGGGCTTCTGACCGGGCGGGAGTGGCACGCTGGTGTCGCGCCTGTGCGGTTGATCAGTGTCGTTGAGGTCGTAGTTAGCAGTGTACGCGCTGTCCGGCCAGGAGGTATCCAGCGGCGACGCCGCAGACGGCGGAAATCCCTGCTGCGGCACCACCTCCACGCGCGCCACCACCTCGCTCGCCTGCCACGGCACCTGCGGCACCAGGCGCGTGAGAACCCGCCAGTAGCGCACCGGAACCTCGGTTCCTGGGGCAGGCTCGGTAAGCTGCGGGCTCGGCGGAGCCGCGCGCTTTTCCCCTGCGCTGGGCAGAGTGAATGCGATCATGCTGCCATCGGGCGGGATGTCATAAACGTAAATGGCCTCCGCCAGTTCGCGCGTCATGGCGTCCATCGCCGCTCGCCCCGAAGACTGGGCGTCCGCGCGCGCCACGCCCTGCTCCACGTAAGCGAATCCGGTGAACATCGGATAGACCAGCAGCACCATCACCAGCACCAGTAGGACGATGGTCACCAGCATTTCGGCGAGGGTGAACCCGGCGTGGTTTGCCCGGCGCAGGCAGGTCATGGCGCAGCGCCCCCCGCAGCGAAGGTGTCCACCGATTTCTCCAGCCACCTCTCGCCCAGCCCCGTGCCCTGGATGGAGCGCGAGCCAAGATGCGCCGCCCACACTACCCTGGCGCGCAGGCTTACGCCGCGCACGTCCAGCGCGCTGTTCTGATCCGGGATACGATCAAGATAAATGACTGCAGTGGCTCCGGTCCCCGCCTGCCCTGGCGCTTCGATGCGGTGGATCTCGTCCTTAACGTTCTGGCGCTTTCCGTCAACCGTGGTCCAATAATCAACGCGCACGCTCTTGTCAAGGTCCGCGAGCGCGAAGACAACCTCGCGCCGCGCCTCGTCGTCAGCGCCCGCCGCGTCCCAAACGTACTGGCGATAGCCCGGCGCGGGCACTGCGGGCGGAGCGGGCGACGATGCATCGTACTCGCGCGCGGGCTTCATCACCTGAAGCGTCCAATCAGCCTCAGCGCGGTAGTGAATGCGGTAGCTCTTGCCCACGCTTCCGGCGGGAAAAGTCACCGTGCCGGTCGTGAAATCTACGCGCAACCGCCCCGGAGGCGTGGCCCCGGGATCCTGCTCGGGCCAGTTCCCACCGAGGAAGCGCTCTCCTGTTTCCAAGTCAAGCGCGATCGCGCTTGCACCCACGTCGTCATCTATGCCTTGCGCCCCGAGCTGCCGCGGTGGATTTGTGTAGTCGAGGGGCTTGAGGCGCGTGAGCGTCAGCTTTATCCGGCGCGAATCGGGCACGGTGTGTTCCTCAGAGATGATTGACCAATCGCGCACGCGGTAGTCAACCTTTACCGTCTTGCCCGCGTTGTCGGCCGAGAAAACGAGCGCCAGGTCGCTGCGCCCATCGGCCAGCGCTTCCACGCCGGCGCGCCCGTCCATGCTGCCGAGCCAGAACTCATCCGGCGCATCAACGTTGTTCAGCCCCGCCTCGCGCCGGAAGGCCAAGTGAACACTTTCGCTCCCCCACACCACTCCCTGAAAGCCGGGCTGCGATGCCGCGCTCAGGGCCTTGGGAGCCGCGACCGTGTCCTCACTATCTCCCACGTCAACGGACTCGAGCCACTCGCGTATCACCTGCGGCCCCTGAGCGCCGCCCGAGACGTTCTTGTACCACTGGTACTGCACCCGGAACGTCCTGGCCCTGCCGGCCACATAGTCGAAAGAAAGAGTGCCATTCTGGTAGTCAATGCAGTAGCGCCCGCTGTCCATGCTCGCCGGAGGCCTGGCAAGCACCTGGAGATCCGAAATCCCCTGGTAGCGGGCCGAATAGACCACCAGCGGCTCGGCATAGCGCGGGTCCTCGGGGTCGGTCGCCTCGGGATTGCTGTGCAGGTGGGCGATGGGAGTGAAAGAAAGCGCGACGACGGGCAGCACCGCAAAGTCCCCAAGCGAAGCCTCCCCAAAACGCCAGGGGGCCAGCCCGATGCGAACCGATTCCCCCAGTATCGTCCTGGGCCGCGATGCCGAGGTAGGAAGCCAAAGCGGCTCCTTCTGGTCGGCGCGCAAGTCTCTCGGGTCATAGTTGACGGGGAATTCCAGCACGTACTTGTTATCCGACTCCACCCACAGGCTCTCGCTAGCGACGATCGCGTCGGGCACGCCGTCCAGGCGGGCTTTCAGCCGCTGGATTTCCTGCTCCGCCAGCCTGGCCGCGAGCATCCGGTTGCGGTTCAGCTGAATGGCGCTCAATCCCCCCGGGAAGATACGCAGCGCGGCGAAGATCCCGAGCGTCAGCAGCGCGACGGCGATCAGCACCTCGGCCAGCGTGAACCCCAAAGCCGCGCGCCCGCGGGGTCGCGCTTTCGCCCGCCGTAAGGCTTCAGCCCGCAGGCGGGAGACCCCGCGCCCACCGGGCTGCCATGCTGCGGTTTCTTCCACTCTATCGCTGACGAGGGCCATCTCAGAATATGTGCCGCGCCTTGTAATCTTCGGTGTCCCACGCCCTGGCGGGCGGGCCAACGTCGGGGTCATACCCCGGATCGTCCTTATTGCCCATCAGCGTTCTTCCCACCACGCCATCCGTGAACAGCACCAGGTCCATATCACCTCGGCCAACTTGTCCTGGCTGAGGAAGCAGGTCCGGCAGCTGGGGCGGGCTCGACGGTGCACCGCGATGGTAGGGACACCAGGTAATCACCGTCTCGTCCGCCGGGAACGGCGTGGTCAACTTCCGGTTGTCCTGCTCCGGCCAGGTTACCGCACTGCCCCAGTCGCGGCGGTAGTAATAGTCGTAGTTGTTGTATCCGGCAAGCGTGGGGTCGGGCAAGCCGCTGGCGGGCGTCCTGAAGACCGGCCTCGCCACCGGGTTGGCCGGGCAGTGCAGGATTTCGACCCTCCTGATGCCATAATCCGCCCCCACGTTTGACCACCACAGATAAGCATCCCACTTGCCATTGCCGTTCGCGTCGGTATAGGGCTCGCCCGGGTCCCACTTGCCATTCCCGTTGCTGTCGGTGTACAGCTCGCCCACCCTTTTGTTCAGCTGGGGATTCTCGGGATTCCTGTACAGGTAGTAGAGATAGAACAGGCCGGGCCCCTTGATGTCCTCGTCCTTATACATCTTGCCGGCAAGTTCGGTGCGGTCGAGCGGGAACCCCATATAGTCGTCACGGTACATGCCCATGGCGGCGCCGATGCTCTTCAGGTTGAGGGCGCAGGTCGCCAGTTGGTTCCTGCGCCGAAACACTGAAAAGGACGGAATCGTGATCGCCGCCAGCAGCGCGATGATAACGATCACCACCACCAGTTCCATGACCGTGAAACCCCCACGGCCACGCCAGCCTCCCGTTTCGCCAGCAGCCCATCCCTTCATACTACCCCCTTCGGGTAGCAAACGGGGGCGCCGCCCGTTCGGGTGGCCCTCAAGGGCCGCCCACGTCGAGCACACCCCCGCGGTTGTCCTGGCAACCATCAGCCCAAGAACCGGCGGCGCACCTACTCCGTAGAGACGCTCGACTGTCTGATCCAGTCGAACTGCACGACGAGTTGCTTGGAGACGTCGCCAGCGAGACGCAGCACAAGGTCGCGGTGCTTGTCCGCCGTGCCATACCAGATGCGGTGCCAGCCGCAGTGCACCGAAACCGTCGAGTCCGGCGCGTTGCGATTGCAGAGCGCCGGGAAGGCCCCGCCCCAGGAACCATAAGCCGGGGCAGTAGGTCCGGGCGCCGTCCAGAGTCCAGCGCCCAGATCATCCACCATTGCGTGCCGCTCCCCGGAGCTAATCTCGGGATAATAGACCTTGGAGGCGAACTCGATGGTGGAGTCAACCATGAGCTCATTGTCCGACGCGAGATAAAGCAGCGGGTCGCCCAGGTTGAACTGACACCCCGGGTTGCGGTAGGTGATGCCAATGTTGGGCAGGTAGGTGGTGTTCAGGTTGTTCACAAAGGCGACCTGCTCAGCCGGAGTTGGCGGGGAAGAGAAAGAGTTGGGGTCGAACGCAAAGCTCTTGTAATTGCCCCACATGCCGTAGAAGTTGTACCACTTGTTGTAGCTGCTGTAGCCGATGTTTGGGTTGCCCGTCAGCTTTATGGATTCATCGTCTATCCTGCGCGCGTCGGTGTCGTCCTTACAGCGCAGCACGCGCCAGTCGTCCACATACCTAGAGTAGTACAGGACTGCCAGGCCGCCCACCATCTGGTTGTGAAGAATGTCATACTGGTAAGGCGGCGGATAGGCTTTGTAGTCATCGTAGTACATACGCAGCGCCTTGCCGATGTTGGAAAGATTCGAGATGCAATCCGCCTGGCGGGCGGATTCTCGCGCCCGGGTGTACACCGGCATGATGATCGCCGCCAGCACGGCGATAATGCCGATCACCACCAGAAGCTCGATCAGTGTGAACCCCCCCGTGCGGCCGACGCGCCGCACGCCAGGCCTACGCCTCGCTTCCTCGCTCATTTCGACTCTCCTTGTTATTCAGGATATTCGGCGCTGCGGCCGCTCTACCCTTGTAATTACCCGCCGCCCTGCGCGCCCTAAACGAAAGACGCTAGCTCCCGAAAGCCTGCGCCTGCCATTGCTGGAAGCCGACCGCAACCCAGCCCAGGATGGGCTTGCTCGCCAGTATCATCGCCAGCCCGCACACCGCCAGGAAGGGGCCGAACGGGATGTAATCCTGCCTTCCCCTGCGCCGCAACAAGATCAGCCCCACCCCGACGGCCGCTCCCAGGAAGACAGCCATCGCCACCAGCACCAGCAGCGGGCCGGGGCCCAGACGCGCGCCCAGGGCGGCCGCCAGCTTGAGATCGCCTCCTCCCATGCCCTCCTTCCTAAAAAGCGCCTGGCTGAAAAGTTCCATCGCGAAGAACACGGCTCCTCCCGCCACCAGCCCGACCAGCGACGCCGGAAGGCGCAAGGTCCAGCCCGTGGCCGGGTCGCCAATCGTGCTCAGCCGCTTGCCCCACAGCAAGATCCCCAGCAGGTCAGCCGCCACTCCCACACCCATGCCCGTGAAGGTCAATTGGTCAGGGATCAGCATCGTCTCCAGGTCTATGAAGAAGGCTGCCACCAGGATCGCCACGAAGACAAGGTCGGCCGCCAGAGCGGCAAATTGGGGGGCCGATTCCACCGCGCCGCCGTGCGCCAGCAGCGCTGCCAGGAAGAGCACCGCAGTGATCGCCTCGAGCGCGAAGTAGCGCCAACCTATCCTCTCCCCGCAGTAGCGGCACCTGCCCCTCAAGAGCAGAAAGCTGACCAGTGGCACCAAGTCCTTTGCCCGCAGCGCCTTGCGGCACTTGGGGCAGTAGGATCGCGAGGGCGAAACCACCGACTCGTCCCTGGGGAGCCGGTGTACTAGGGCGCTCAGGAAGCTGCCAATGACAGCCCCGAGGACGAACAGCAGCCCCCCCTCAAACCAAGCCAGCGCGGCCGGCGGCATCAGCTCATTTCGCCGCTGGACAGGTTCTGGATGACCGCGATCAGCGGCAGGAACATACTGACGACTATGAAGCCGACGATCACGCCCAGCGTCACGATCAGCAGCGGCTCCAGCGCCGCCGTCAGGCTCTGAAGGGTGGCTTCAACTTCTGCCTCGTAGAAGTCCGCCACCTTCCCAAGCATCGCGTCCAGCGCCCCGGTTTCCTCACCAATGGTGATCATCTGCACCACCATCGGCGGGAAAAGCCCGCTCTTGGCCAGCGGGTCTCCGATTCTCTCACCTTCCCTGATCGCGGCACGGGCGGCGAGAATGGCGTCGGCCATGATCTCGTTGTCAATCGCGCCCGCTACCGTTTCCAACGCCTGCAGGATGGAGACGCCGCTCGTCATCAGGGTGCTCAGGGTGCGCGAGAAGCGCGCCAGGGCAACCTTGTGGTTCAGTTTCCCGAATACCGGCACCCTGAGTTTCAGCCAGTGCCAGTGCCGACGCCCCGTGCGCGTGCGCGTGTAGCGCTGCACCGCGATCACGAAACCCACCACGCCCAGGATCAGCATATACCACTTGGTGGTCAGCAGGTTGCTGAACCTCACCAGCTGCTCCGTCATCCACGGCAGTTCCTTGATCCCCAGTTCCTGGAACAGATCCATGAACTTGGGCAGGATGAAGGTCACCAACCCGATCACGATGCCGCCCGCGAAGCACAGCACCAGCACCGGATAGGTCATCGCCGAGCGCACTTTGCGCCGCAGTTTCTGGTCCTCTTCCAGGAAGGTAGACAGGCGGTTGAGCGTCTCGTCCAGCACACCGCCTACTTCGCCCGCGCGCACCAGCCCCACGAAAAGCGGGCTGAAAACCCGCGGCCAGCGCGAGAGCGCCCTGCTCAGCGTCTCGCCTGCCTGCACGCTTGCCTGGATTTCGCGGATGATCTCTTTCAGGCGAACGCTGGTGCTCTGCTCCTCCAACACCGACAGGCAGCGCACCAGGGACACCCCCGCATTGATCATGGTGGCGAACTGGCGGCAGAAGATAGCCAGGTCCCGCCCGCTCACCCTGCTCCAGAGCGTGAACCTGGTCCTCCTGGGCGCCGCCTCCGCGGGGGCGGCACCCACTTGCTCCGGGGTTACCTTTTGCACCCAGTAGCCGCGCTCACGCAGCCGGCGCACGAGCACGTTCTCGTTCTCGGCCTCGCTCGTGCCGCGCACCACCTTGCCCAGAGCGTCCTTGGCGACATAGCTGTAGAGCGCCATCAGCGGCCTCCTTTACCCATACCCGCTTCCATCTCGCTGCCCTTTAGGAACATCATCTTCTTGAGTTCCTCGACGTTCATCGCGCGCGCCATCGCTTCCTCGTAGGTGATCAGGCCGCGCTGGTACAGGTCTTTCAGCGCCTGGTCCATGGTCTGCATGCCCACGTTGGCGCTGGTCTGGATGATGCTCGTCACCTGGTGCGCCTTGGCCTCGCGAATCAGGTTCCGGATGGCGGCGGTCGCCACCATCACCTCGATCGCGGCGATGCGCCCGGGCATGCCGGCCCGCGGCAGCAGCTGCTGCGAGATCACCGCCTCGAGTGTGTTGGAGAGCATGATGCGAATCTGCTCCTGCTGCCCCTCGGGGAAGGCGTCCACGATGCGGTCAACCGTGCTGGCCGCGCTGTTGGTGTGAACGGTGGAGAACACCAGGTGGCCCGTTTCCGCAGCGCGGATGGCAAGCTCCATGGTGTCCAGGTCGCGCATCTCGCCCACCAGGATTACGTCCGGGTCCTCGCGCAATGCAGCGCGCAGCGCGTTGGGGAAGGCCTTCGTGTCCCCGCCCAGTTCCCTCTGGTTGATGATGCTCTTCTTGTGCGTGTGCAGATACTCGATGGGGTCCTCGACGGTGATGATATGGACGCTGCGCTCGCTATTGATGAGCCCGAGCATCGCAGCCAGCGTGGTTGACTTGCCGGACCCGGTCGGGCCGGTAACCAGCACCAGCCCTCTCGGCTTCCTCGAAAGTTCCTCCAGCACCAGCGGCAGCCCCAGGTCGCGCACCGTGGGGATCTTGGCCGGAATCAACCGGAAAGCAGCTGCTACGCTCCCCCTGTCGCGGAACACGTTGACGCGGAAGCGGGCCACCTTCTGCAGCGCGTAAGAGCAGTCGAGCTCGTAGGTTGACTCATACTGCTGGATCTGCTCATCGGTCAGGATGTCGTACACCAGCCGCTGGCAAGATGTGGGGACCAGGTCCTGGTAGTTGGTCGCGAGCAGCTGGCCGTCAATGCGCAGAATCGGGGGCGCCCCGTTGGTGAGGTGCAGGTCGGAAGCCCGCTTCTCGACCACCAGTTCAAGCAGCTCGTCAAGGTGCACGTCGGAGATGGAGCGCGGCTCCTGCGTGCGCACCCCGTCGAGCAACGGGATGGTTAAGCGTTGTTCAACTTCTTTGGCGGCGACCATCTGGCCGCCGGCATTGATGCCTACTGCACCCATTGGAACTCTTACCTCAGAATGCTGACGTTACGCGGACGACCCTGCGGTGAAGATGACCCTCATTACCTCTTCGATGGTAGTTACTCCGTCCAGCACTTTCTGGAACCCATCCTGCTTGAGGCTCTTCATCCCGTTTGCCAGGGACGCCTCCTTGACCTCTGACAGCGGAGCGCGCTTGACGATCAGGTCTGCGATCTCCTCGTTCATCATCATCAACTCGAAGAGGCCGATTCTGCCGTGGTAGCCGGTATGCTTGCACAACTCGCACCCGCGGCCGCGGTAGAATACCGTGTCCTGCCCCTCGGGCACCCTGAAGCCCACCCTGGAAAGCGCCTCCAGCGGGGGCTTGTAAGACTCCTTGCAGTTGTTGCAGATGCGGCGCCCGAGCCGCTGCGCCAGCACGCCGATCACGCTGGCCGAGATCAGGAACGGCTCCACCCCCATGTCAACCAGACGGGTCACCGCGCTGGGCGCGTCGTTGGTGTGAAGGGTGGAGAGCACGAGGTGGCCCGTGAGCGAGGCCTGCACCGCGATTTCCGCGGTCTCCAGGTCTCGGATTTCCCCCACCATGATGATGTCCGGGTCCTGCCGCACGAAGTGCCTCATTGCGGTGGCGAACGTCAGCCCTGCCTTGCGGTTCACCGTTACCTGGTTGATCCCCGGCAGCTGATACTCCACCGGGTCCTCGATGGTGATGATGTTCTTCTCGGGCGAGTTGATCTTGTTCAGGACGGCGTATTGCGTGGTGGTCTTTCCGCTGCCGGTGGGGCCGGTGGATAGCACCATCCCGTTGGGCTGAATGATGAGCGATTCGACGTCTGCCTGTATGTCCGGCAACATCCCCAACCGGTTCAGTCCGATCAGCACGCTCGACTGGTCCAGGATGCGCATCACGGCCTTTTCGCCGAAGACGGTGGGCAATGTCGAAACACGAAGGTCGTAGTCCTTGCCCTCGTGGCGCACGTGGATTCTGCCGTCCAGGGGCAGCCGGCGCTCGGCGATGTTCATGTCCCCCATGATCTTGATCCTCGAGATCAAGGGCGCGTGAACGTATTTGGGGATGGTCATCATCTCGTGCAGCACGCCGTCAACGCGGTAGCGAACGCGTACTCCCTTGCGGTCGGGCTCAACGTGGATGTCGCTGGCCCGGTCCTTGATGGCGGTCTGGATGAGCACGTTGACCACCCGGATGATGGGCACTTCCTCGGCAAGTTCTCTCACCCGGTCGAGGTCTTCGTCCGTACCGCCGGTCACGACGGGCACGTCCGCCGGGTTCCCCCCGCCGCTTACGCCGAGGGCTTGCAGTGCGTTCTGCAGAGTCTCGCTGGCCATCATGCCCCCGCCCTCGTTCCGCCCGCGCAAGGCGGAAAGGTCGTCCGAGGCGGCCAGCATCGGCTGGATCTCCATCCCGGTCATCAAACGGATGTCATCTATGGCAAACACGTTGGTGGGATCGGCCATCGCCACCACCAACTTGCTGCCATTGCGCTGCACCGGGACGGCGTTGTACTTCTGGCAGATGTTGTCGGGTATGGAGCGCATGGCCGCCTCGTCAACCTTGGCCGTTTCAAGGTCTAGGAAGGGCAGCCCCAGCTGCTGGGCGTAGGCGCGCAGCACATCCCGCTCCTTGACGAAGCCCAGTTCGATCAGGATCGCGCCTATCTTCTCGCCTGTGCTCTTTTGCACGGCGAGAGCCTGCTCCAGTTGCTGCTGGGTTACCAGGCCTTGTCCGAGCAGAATCTGGCCGATCTGCTTCTTCGGCCCGCGCGGCGCTGCCATGCTCTGTTACCTCGCCAGCACAATTAGGCCATGAAACCGCATGAAATACAATGAATGCAGGCCCGACAGATCGGCCACTGAAGCATTATACCACACAAACCCCCTGGCTATCAAGGTACCCGCGCCGCCACGGCCCTCCTCTCTGGCGCAAACGCCCATCACCTGGTTCTGCTCCCTTCCTTCACTCCCCTGCAGCCTGCGGCTCTAGCAGCTCGGCCAACAGCGCATCCCGCATCACCTGCAGCGGCGCCTCGCGCCCTGTCCACAGCCTGAAGGCCAGGGCGCCCTGGTGCACGAGCATCCCCACTCCGTTCACGGCATGGCATCCCCGCTGCCGCGCCGCGACAGTCAACTTGGTCTCGACCGGCCGGTACGCCAGATCGCAGACCCACATTCCCTGCCGCAGCCAGGCCTGCTCAACAGGGGGCGGGGCGTCGTGGTGAGGGTACATGCCAATCGGCGTCGCGTTCACCAGCAAATCGCTCGACCCGCAGGCGGCTTGCAAGGCCCGCTCGCTCCACTCGCTCGCCTCGCCGCGCGTCTTGGTCCCTGTGCTTGGCACGTCCACCACAAGGTCCGACACCTGCTGCGCGGCATCCCTGCGGCGCGCGATGACCTGCACCCGCTCAGCACGCATCTCTGCCAGAGCCACGACTATCGCCCTTGCGGCGCCTCCCGCGCCGAGCACCACTGCCCTACACCCCGCCGCCTCGAACCCCGCCGCCGCCAGCGCTTGCGAGAACCCTGCCGCGTCGGTGTTATACCCCGCCAGCCGCCTTTCAAAGCACGAAATTGTGTTCACCGCCCCGGTTATTCTCGCGGCGGTGTCCAGTTCGCTGACCAGCCGAGCTGCCGCCTGCTTGTGAGGAATTGTGACATTGAGCCCTGCCAATCCCAGTGCCGGCACCGCGGCCAGAGCTGCGGGCAGATCGTCCGGCTTCACCGGGAATGCCAGGTAGCACCAGTTCATGCCCAGCGCCCGGAACGCGGCGTTGTGCATTTGCGGGGAGAGGCTGTGCTCCACCGGGTAGCCGATCACCCCAACCACGCGCGTCTCGGCGGAGATGCGCACGCTTCCTGGCGGCAAAGCATTGCATCCTGTGCTGTCCGAGGCGCCTCCGCAAGTCGTTTCGTTGCTGCTCATCTATCCTCACGCCCTAACATCTCCCTCCCCCCTTGTGGGGGAGGGTCGGGGTGGGGGGTGTGGCGCCCCGATTGCATCGGGGCGATTCGCGCATTCACCCCCGCCTCAATCCTCTCCCTCTGGGACCCTGAAGGGTCCCACCGGGATCCTGAAGGGCCCCATCAAGGGGGAGGAAGGCAACTCGTGCTACCATCCTTTCTCAGATAGCCACCGGCCGAGCAAGCGCTCCAGCACGCGCGCGATCTTGGTGCCGGGGAAGTCCGCGCGCGACAGCGCCCCCACCAGTATCGTTACCAGGCCGAGCCTATTTCCGCCTAGCACATCCGTAAAGATCTGGTCCCCTATCACCGCGGTCTCCGACGGCGCGGTTCCCATCAACTCCATCGCGCGCAGGCACGCTCTCCTGCGCGGCTTGCCCGCGTTGGCCAGCCACTGCGCGCCCATTTGGTCAGCCACCGCCTTGATGCGGTCAACGCCGCGCGTGTTCGACGTGATGCAGCATCTCACTCCAGCGCGGCGCGCCTCTTGCGCCCACTGTTTCACCTGGTCGCGCACTTCCCAGCGGTTCCAATCAACAATCGTGTTGTCGAGGTCGAGCACCAGTCCCCTGATGCCGCGCGCGCGGAGCATCTTCGGGTCAACATCCCACACCCGCTCGGCGCGCAAGTTCGGGCGCAGCATGTCCAGCAGCGTCCTTCGCGGGGGGAGATTGCGCCTGCCGACATGAGCCATCATAACCGCAACTTCACCCCTCGGTCAACACTCTCCTGCGCCCTAATGTGGAGTGCGGCCCTTCAGGGCCACCCTGAGGCGCCCATTCAGGGTCGCCGAAGGGCGGCGGCTCGCCGCCCCGCGGCGCAGCCGGGGGATCACCCTGATCCCCCTGAAGGGCCGCCGCTTTGAAGGCGGGAGCAAGCTCCCGCACTCCATAACGCCCACACCGTTAGCGGTCACCTGCGCCCCTGCAAGTTGGAGGATAGGCCCGCAAGATTGTTCCGTGTGCTACGCGCGGCGGCTCCGCGCGCGGGTCAGGCTCTCCGGCCCAGGCCGCGGCCGACGAGCAGCAGCCGTGTCACTCGCTCGGCGGCTTCCTGCAAGAGCGGGCCGGCTTCGACCATCGCCTTTTCGACGCTCATCGGGCCGGGCGCGATGCTGAACGCGGCGGCCACGCCTTCGTCGTGCAGGCGATCAGAATCGTGCGCCACCTCCCCCGCCAGCACCACCACCGGCACTCCTTTCCTTTTCGCCATGCGGCAGACGCCCTGCACCACCTTTCCGAAGAAGGTCTGCTCATCTATTCGCCCTTCCCCGGTGATCACGACATCGGCGGCCTCGAGATACTGCTCGAAGTTCGCGGCCTCCATCACGAGGGCAATGCCCATCCTCGGCTGCGCATTGAGAAAAGCCCTCAAGCCCGCGCCAAGGCCGCCGGCCGCGCCCGCGCCAGGCAGGTCGCGCACATCGGTGCCCAGGGCGCGTGCAATCACGTCCGCATAGTGCAACAGCGCGTCGTCCAGGATCGTGACCATCTCCGGCGTTGCGCCCTTTTGCGGCCCGTAAACCGCAGATGCGCCTTCCGGGCCCACCAGCGGGTTGTTTACATCGCAGGCCATGTAGATCTCGGCCGACGCGAGCCTCGCATCGAGAGCGGAGATGTCAATCTTCGCCAGGCTCTTCAATGCCGCGCCGCCGGGACCTATTTCGCGCCCCTGATCATCGGTCAGCCTCGCTCCCACGGCCTGAGCCATCCCCGCTCCGCCGTCATTCGTCGCGCTGCCCCCGATGCCGATGATCAACTTGCGACAGCCAGCGTCCAGGGCAGCCAGGATCAATTGACCCACTCCAAAAGTGGTCGTTACCAGCGGGTCTCGCTTGTCTTCCGGGACGAGGTGCAGCCCGGCGGCAGCAGCCATCTCGATCACTGCGGTGACATCGTCGCCCAGGATGCCGAAGGTCGCCTCGAGGGGCTCGCGCAGCGGCCCAAGCACTCTCGCGGTTTTCATCTTGCCGCGCGTTGCCGAAACCAGCGCCTCGACAGTCCCCTCTCCCCCGTCGGCGAGCGGAAGCCGGACCGTTTCAGCCTCCGGCATCACGGCGCGCACTCCCTGCTCGATGGCATCGCCAGCCGCAGCAGCAGAAAGGCTGCCCTTGAACGAGCCCGGGGCAATTACTATGTTCACGTTGCCTTCACTGCGCGGGATGCACCTCTTCCCGCGCCTTTGGTGTGGGGCGGACGCGCCCGCGCCCGCCCTCGGCGGGCCTGGGCAGGCCCGCCCTACAAAGATCAGACTGCCTCGATGGTTACGGAGTCGCCGTCCTTAGCGACCTTAAATACGGCGGCATCGCCGCGCACTTTGCCGAACACGTTCACTGCGCTCGCCGGCCTTATCTCGCTGCCCCTGCTGGCAGGCGTCGGGCCGAAGAAGATGCAAAACGCGCTCCCCGGCGGCCAGTAGCCCAGGTCGCCCTTCTCGACGACCTCCTTCGCGTTCTCCGATGACACGCGAACCGGTATCGAGAAGTAGATCTCGTCGCCCCAGGTATTGGCCCTGCCCTTGATGGGCAGGGCCTTCCAGATGGCCTCCGCGGTCGCCGAGTCGTCGAGGTCTGCCTCCGCGCTCACCTTGCCAGCCGTTATCTTGATGACCTTTGGCATCTCACTATCCTCCCGCTGCCCAGTGTCGGGCGCAGGCCCTGCTGCCTGTCATGCTGAGCCCGGACTCTATCGGGCGAAGCATCCCACATCAGCCCAATCGGATTCTTCACTTCGCTCAGAATGACATCCTGCGCCATCTGTGGGAGCAGCCCCGCTGCTCCCCTGGAAAACGGGCGGAGCAGCGCTCCGCCCCTACACTACTGACCTGATCAGATGAACTGCTCAAGGTGCTGGCGGCCCTTGATGAATCCCTCCTCGCGCCCCATCAAGTGATCCTCGTGCTCGATGCTCAGCACGCCATCGTAGCCGACGCTCTTGAGGCGCGCGATGTACTCCGCCCAGTGAATCTTGCCGTATCCCGGTATGCAGTAGCGCCACCAGCCGCCGCCCAGAACCCCCACCTTGCGCAGGCGGTCGCAGCGCACCTCGGTGTCCTTTGCATGGGTGTGGAAGATGCGCTTGCCGAACTGCGTGACAGCCTCGAGATAATCAACCTGCATCCAGTAAAGGTGCGATGGGTCGAAGTTCAGCCCCACGTTGTCATCGGAGGCAATCGAGAAGACGCGCTCCCAGCAGTCAAGCCCCTGCAGAAGCGTCGCATACCAGTTCTCGAAGGCGATCTTCACGCCCCTTTTCTTCGCGTATCTGGCCATCGGGGGCCAGACCGCGGCGAAGTCCTCGTTGATCGTTCTCATCTTGTCCTTGCCGGGCACCGGCATGCCCGCCATGGTGCAGACAACGTCCACGCCCAGCGCGGCGGCGGCGTCAATCGTCAACTTCATGCTGTCGCACGCCGCCTTACGCTTCTCTGGGTCCGGGTCGAGTAGGTTCTGGTAGTGGGCCAGGCTCGAGAGGCGCACGCCCTCCTTCTTGAGCACGGCCTTCACCTTGGCGGCGCCGCCCTTGACGACCTTCTCGGTGTCAATGTGCTTGCTGCCCGGCCCGGCGGCAGCCTCCAGCGCGGTAATGCCATTCTCCCCCGCCCACTTCACGACTTTCTCGAATGGCGTGTCGGAAAAAGGCCCGGTCAAGATACCAACGTACATGCTGCTCCTCCTATCGGTTTTTTCGCGTCCCGGCGCCGCGCGCGGGCAGGCCATCAGCGGCGCGCACAACGCGGTCGCCGGCGGCGAACTCCCGCTCGAGCCAGATGCCCTTGATTGCTCGCCGCTGGCGTGCTTCGAGCACTTCTGCGGGGCTTACGGCAGTTCCTCCTGCTCCCCTCCGAGCAGCGGAGAAAACAGTCTCGCGAGGTCCTCCTCGACGCGCGCAAAGTGCATCTGGAATCCCAGCAGCCACAGCAGCATCAGCGCCTCCTCCAGCTGCTCCGGCTGCGAGTCGAGCACCCGCGCGAAGAAGTCGGTGACGATTTGTTCCCAGGAGGAGGCGGCGGTCTCGTTCAACTCCAGGGGTTGCTTTGTGCCTATCCCCCTGAACACGGTCTCTTGCATCTTGACCATGAAATCGGTGACCGTGGCAGGGGTGGCGCGCTCGAGGCGCCCCCCGAACTCTCGCTTGACCAGCGCTCGGAACTCCTGCAGGTCCATCAATCCGCAATCTCACACTTCTGGCTCGATGAGCCCGAACTGCCCATCCCTTCTGCGATAGACCACGTTCACCTGCTGCGTCTGCTGGTTGAGGAAGACGAAGAAATCGTGGCCCAAGAGGTCCATCTGCATCGCCGCCTCATCGGGGCCCATCGGCTTGATCGCGAAGCGCTTGGTTCTCACGATGCGCACCTCGGCGTCGTCGGGCGCAGCGCTTTCGGACAGGGGCTCTGCCGACGTAGGCAGTGCCGGCGACCCCGGCTGGCCGGCGGCATGCAGGCGGCGATCAACTGCGCGCTCCTTGTAGCGGCGCAGCTGTTTCGCGATCTTGTCAATCGCCTCGTCAACAGCACTTCTCACGTCCGCGGCGCGCTCCTCGGCGCGCACCAGAAAACCATTGGCGTGGACCGTGATCTCGACCACGTGCCAGGCACGCTCCTGCGCGTGCACCAGGTGAACGGAGTGCACGCGGTGCAGGAAGCGCAGCAGTTGTCCCAGCCGCCCGTGCACGTGTGCCTTCAGCGGCTCCGGGATGCGAAGGTTCTTGCTAGTGAAGGTGATTTCGAACTCTGCCTGCAAGTCAGATTTCCTCCCGTCAAGGATCCCGCGCCCCAGCCTGCGGGACGCGGTAAGCGGTACAGACAGCAAAACAGGCGATTCCTTCTTTCCTTCCCACGAAGCCCAACCCCTCGGAGGTCGTGGCCTTGATGCTGACATTCTCGGGCCCGATCCCGAGCGCCGCTGCCAGGTTCGCGCGCATCGCCTGTGCCTGCGGCACGACCCTGGGCACCTCAGCAACGAGAGTGGCGTCCGCGTGGACGATGCTGAAGCCGCGCGCGCGCACCATCTTGACAGCCGCCGCCAGCAGGTCAAGGCTTCTCGCGCCGCGCCACGCCGGGTCAGTGTCCGGGAAATGGGTCCCGATATCTCCCGCGCATGCGCATCCCAGCACCGCGTCGCACACGGCATGGCACACCACGTCTGCGTCCGAATAGCCGGCCAGGCCCATCTCGCTCGCGAACTCGACGCCCGCCAGTATCAGCGGCCGCCCGGCTGCAAACCGGTGAACATCGTACCCGAAGCCCGTGCTCACCGGCCCGGCCCGCCCCAGCGCGATCGCCTCCGCCAGAGCCAGGTCGGCCGGAGTGGTCACCTTGATGTTATCGGCACTCCCTGGCACGAGGAATACCGGCCTGCCCGTGCGCTCCACCAGCCCGGCCTCGTCGCTGGCATCCAGACCCTCCTGCTCCGCGCGCTCGAGCGCGGAGAGCAGCACCGAGCAGCGGAACGCCTGCGGGGTTTGCGCCAGAAAGAGCCCCTCGCGGGGAACGGTGCCTGCTATTGTCTTCGCATCGCGGCTGTACTTCACGGTGTCGGAGCAAGGCACGGCGGCGATCGCGGCGCCGTGCTCTTGCGCTGCCTGCAGGCAGCGGTCAATCAGGTCAACGGACACGAACGGCCTGGCAGCATCGTGCACCACCACGATGTCGCTATCGGCGCGCACCTCGCGCAGCCCGTTGCGCACCGATTGCTGCCGCGTTTCTCCGCCCGCGACAACCTTCTCGGTCTTGTCCGGCGAGCCCCCGGCCACCAGTTGCCGCGCGCGCTCCACCTGCCGCAGGGGGCAAATGATGACGATCTCATTCACCGCTGCGCAGGCCCGGAACGCCCGCAGCGAATACTCGATCATCGGCTTGCCGGCGATGCTGACCCAGGCCTTGGGCTCGCTAGAATCCCTCAGGCCGAGCCTTTCTCCGCGCCCGGCTGCCGGAATAAGCGCTGAAACCCTTGTCAGCGCCTACCTCCTCGTAATTCGATCCGCCTTTGATGGTGCCAAAGATCATCTTCCCCGCAGCGGTCTGGAACACGGTGCTCACCACGATGGTAACAGTCTTGCCGATCGCAGGGCGGCCGTTCTCGATCACGACCATCGTGCCGTCGTCCAGGTAGGCGACCCCCTGGTCTTGCTCCTTGCCCTCGCGCAGTATGTTTACCGTCAGTTCCTCTCCGGGGAGCACCACCGGCTTCATGGCGTTCGCCAGCTCGTTAACGTTCATCACCGGGACCGACTGCAGCGAGGCAATCTTGTTGAGGTTGAAGTCGTTGGTGATCACCGCTGCATCCAGGTTCTTCGCGAGTTTGACGAGCTTCACGTCAACCCCGTCGGAAGGCGAGTAGGGGCGCTCGTAGTTGTCGTATATCGTTACCAGCCCCGGGAACTCGTTCTTCATGGTGCCCAAGATATCCAGGCCCCTGCGGCTGCGGTTGCGTTTGAGCGTATCCTGCGAATCGGCCAGGTCGTGCAGCTCCTGCAGGATGAAGTCCGGTATATAGACCGGACCCTCGATGAAACCGGTGCGGAAGATGTCCGCGATGCGGCCGTCAATGATCACATTCGTATCAACTAACTTGATGCGGCCGCGTGGCTCCGCCTGCTGTACCGCCTGCACCTTGGGCAGCAAGAAAGCCAGTTCATCCTTCAGGCTGAGTAGCGCGGAGCTTACGAGAAAAATAGTAACCACGCCAACCAGCAGCAGGAAGAGGATGAACAGCGGCGTGCCTACCCGTGCTACTACCACCGGATAGAGCAGAATCCCCAGCAATGCCGTGATAATCACTCCCACTACCATCCCAGCGCCCGCTGCCACTTTGTCCAGCGTGGGCACCTTGCGCAGCGTGGAACCCAGTTCCACCACTTGCCGGAAAATCGGCCCCGCCAGCACAAACCCGACCAGCGAACCCAGGGCAATGAAAGCCAACCGGTAGAGCAACACGGCGGGTCTCTGTGTGATGCCATGCTGCCAAAGCGATAGCAGTTCCAGATAAGCATCGGAGACATAGTACATCAACACCCCGCCCGTCACGCCAAACAGGCCGCTGAAAATGAAGTGCATGAGCCGTACTGCCACTCTTAGTCACCTCCCTTCTTGCCCCCGCCCGCCATGGCGCGGGGTTGATGACAACCATACCCATGGTACTACTTAGACGCTCGAACAAGCGCAAAGTTCCACCCGTTCCCTGTCTGTTTTCTCGACTTTCATGATTGCAACGCTTGCATAAACGCCTCGCCCAGGTCTCTCACGGGCACGACGCCGGAAGGCAGAGGGCCCCTCCTCCACCCGGTTTTGGGCGCGATGCAGCGCGAAAAGCCAAGCCTCGCCGCCTCGCTCACGCGCCGCTCCGGCTGGCCTACAGCCCTCACCTCGCCCGTCAGCCCTACCTCGCCAAAGCATACCGTGTCGGCGCGCACCGGCTTTTCCCTGGCGCTCGACGCCAGGGCCACCGCGATGCCCAGGTCGCATGCAGGCTCGGTGACCATTACCCCGCCCGGCAGGTTCACAAAAACATCGCTCTGCCCCAGCGCCACCCCGGCCCTTTTCTCCAGCACCGCCATCACAAGGCTCGCGCGGTGATGGTCAAGGCCGGTCACGCTCCGCCGGGGGCTGCCGTAGGCGGGCGCGAGGCAAACCAGCCCCTGCACCTCGACCAGCAGCGGCCTGCTCCCCTCGATAGTCGCCACCACCGCCGAGCCGGGCCTTCCCTCCTGCCGCTCCAGCAGGAACGCCGCGCTGGCATTGGGCACCTGCTCCAACCCGTTTTCGTGCATCTCGAAGACGCCCAGTTCGTTCGTGGAGCCGAAGCGGTTCTTCACCGCCCGCAAGAGCCTGAATTGCAGGTGGCGCTCGCCCTCCAGGTAAAGGACAGTGTCCACCATGTGCTCCAGCACCCTGGGCCCGGCGATAGCGCCCTCCTTGGTGACATGGCCCACCAGAAAGACCGAAGTCCCGCTTTCCTTCGCCAGGCGAATCAGGCGGCCCGCGCAGAAGCGAATCTGGCTCACGCTGCCGGCGCCCGATTCCAACTGTTGGCTGAAAACGGCCTGTATCGAGTCAACCACAGCCGCTGCCGGCCTGGAGTCAGCCACGTGCGCTTCGAGCGCCTCCACCTCGGTCTCCGCCGCAATCAGGAGATTCTCGTTGACCACCCCCAGGCGCTGGCCGCGGAGCCGCAACTGGCCGACCGACTCCTCTGCCGACGCGTACAGGCAAGGGCGCCCGTGGTCCTGCGAGGCCAGCCCGTCGAGGGCCTGAAGAAGCAGGGTTGATTTTCCGACCCCTGGATCGCCTGCCAGAAGAATCACAGACCCTGCCACCAGCCCTCCGCCCAGCACGCGGTCGAATTCATCGAGGCCGGTCTTGACGCGCGCCAGCTCGGCCTCGCTGAGGGCGCTCACCGGCATAGGGCGCGACGCGGGCGCCACCAGCCGGCCGCCGGCCTGCGGCTGCTGAACCGGCTGCTCGACGAGGGTATCCCACTCGCCGCAATCGGCGCAGCGTCCCATCCAGCGCTGGGATTCAGCGCCGCACTGCTGACAGACAAACCTAGTGGGGATCTTCGGCACTCCCCCCGCCTTGCGAATTACAATCTGCGCGCCAGCCGCAATCAACGCGGCTACGAGCCAACTTCTGCCAGCGACTCCGCCTTGCGGAAGACGATACGGCCGTCTTCCAGGTCGGCCGTTATGCTGTCGCCCTCGCGAAAATCGCCGTGGAGCACTTGCTCTGCGAGCGGGTCCTCCACCAGCTTCTGTATTGCGCGCCGCAGCGGGCGCGCCCCGAGGGCCCGGTCAAAGCCCTCCTTGGCCAGCAATTCGCGCACCGCATCGCTCACCTCGAGGCTCATATCCTGGCCTCGCAGTTGCGCTGTAACCCGGGCGAGCATCAGGTCAACTATCTGCTTTATCTGCTCGTGTGAAAGCGCGTGGAAGACGATCACCTCGTCCACCCGGTTGAGGAACTCGGGCCGGAAGGTCTGCTTCACCTTCTCCAGCACCATTTCTTTCATGCGCTCGTGGGCCGCTTCGTCGGTGTCGGTGGCCTTGGCTCGGTAGCCGATGCTGGCCTGGCCCAGGTCAATCGAGCTGGTTCCGATGTTCGAGGTCATGATTACCACGGCGTTGCGGAAGTCCGCCACCTTGGCATGGGCATCGGTCAGGCGCCCGTCCTCCAACACCTGCAGCAAGATGTTGAACACCTCCGGGTGCGCCTTCTCTATCTCGTCCAGCAGAACGACCGAGTAGGGCCTCCTGCGCACCGCGTCGGTCAACTGGCCGCCCTCCTCGTAGCCGACGTATCCGGGAGGAGCGCCCACCAGCCTCGAAACCGTGTGCCGCTCCATATACTCTGACATATCAATGCGGATCATCGCATCTTCGTTGTCGAACAGGAATTCCGCCAGAGCGCGCGCCAGTTCGGTCTTGCCGACCCCGGTGGGCCCCAGGAAGATGAACGAGCCGGTGGGGCGGCGCGGGTCCTTGAGCCCCGCCCTTCCCCTTCTCACGGCGCGCGATACGGCGGCGATCGCCTCGTCCTGGCCGATGATGCGGTGGTGCAGCGATTCCTCCATGCGCAGCAGCCTGGCCGTCTCCTCCTCCGCCAGGCGATTGACGGGCACGCCCGTCCAGTTGGAGATCACGGTGGCGATATCCTCTTCCGATACCACGCGCTGCTCCGATGTGCGGCGCTCGCCCCAATCGCGCTCCAGGCCGCGCAGTTTCTCCGCCAGCCGCTGCTTGCGCTCGCGCAGGGCGGGCGCGCGGGAAAAGTCGCGCTCGAACGGGGAAACGCTCGATATGCGCTGCAGTTCCCGCTCCGCGGCTTCCACTTCCTGTCGCGCCTGCTTGACCTCGGGGGGCACCATCGTCGCCGCGAGGCGCACGCGGCTGGAGGCTTCGTCCATCACGTCAATCGCCTTGTCGGGCAGGAACCTGTCGCTGATGTAGCGGTGCGACAGGCGCGCCGCGGCGGCCAGCGCTTCGTCCAGAATCGTGACGCTGTGGTGCTGCTCGTAGCGCTCGCGCAGGCCCTTCAGGATATCGAGCGTCTCCTCCACTGAGGGCTCGCCTACCAGGATGGGCTGAAAACGGCGCTCCAAGGCGGCATCGCGCTCAACGTGCTTCTTGTACTCGTTGAGCGTGGTGGCGCCGATGCACTGCAGCTCGCCCCTCGCCAGAGCCGGCTTCAAGATGTTGGAGGCGTCAATCGCCCCCTCGGCCGCGCCCGCGCCGATCAGGGTATGCAACTCGTCCACGAACAGGATGATCTCCCCCGCACCCTTCCGCATCTCGTCCATCACGCGCTTCATGCGCTCCTCGAACTCGCCGCGGTACTTGGTCCCCGCAACAATGCCCGCCAGGTCGAGCGCGATCACCCGCTTGCCGAAGAGGACCTCGGGCACGTCTTTCTGCACGATGCGCTGCGCCAGGCCCTCGGCGATCGCGGTCTTGCCGACCCCCGGCTCGCCGATCAGGCAGGGGTTGTTCTTGGTGCGCCGCGACAAGATCTGGATCACGCGCTGGATCTCGACGTGGCGGCCGATGCAGGGGTCCAGTTTCCCCTCCACGGCGTCTCGCGTCAGGTCGCGCCCAAAGGCGTCGAGCACCGGCGTGGTCGAGCGCGGCCTTGCCGATGGGCTGGAGAGAACGGGAGTCCCTCCCAGCTGCTTGATGATCTCCCTTCTCACGCGCTCGGGGTCAACGGACATGCTGCGCAAGACCCTCGCCGCAGCGCTGTCCGCGTCGCGCAGCAGGGCCAGCAAGACGTGCTCGGTGTCAATGTAATTGGGCAGCCCCAGCCGAGGGTTGAGCTCCATCGCCTCGTGCATCGAGAGTTCCAGGGCACGCTTGGCCTTCGCGCTCCAGGTGGCGATCCCGTGCCCGGCAACGCGCTGGTCCTCGCTGCCCATGTGCTGCGCGACTTCGGCGCGCAGTCGCCCCAGGCTGACCCCCAGCAATTCCAGCACGCGCGCCGCCACCCCCTCGCCCTCGCGCACCAGCCCCAGCAGCACGTGCTCCGTGCCCACGCTGCTGCTGCCCATGCGGCGCGCCTCGTCCTGCGCGTACTTCACCGCACGGCTGGCCGAAGTGGTCAAGCGCTCATAAAACTCTTCTGCCACCACCCTGCTCCTTGATCCAACCCCTCACCATTACCGCGCTGTCGTCAGGTACTCCTTCAGGCTCTATCGCGCGCCACCGCTCGCGCCTCCTCAGGGTATATCGGCACTCCTTCGTTCGAGGTCAACTCCCGGAAGCGCAACATGAGTTGTCTTGTTATGTTACCCGGCTTTCCCGTTCCAATCACTCTCCCGTCAACTTTTATAACTGGAACTATCTCCGCCGCGGTTCCGGTCAGGAAACATTCGCCAGCGGTGTAGACGTCATACTGCAGGAATCGCTCCTCGCGCACCGGCACCCCCATCGCCGCCGCAAGCTCCATCACCACGGCCCGCGTTATGCCCTCCAGGATGCCGGCCGATGCGGGCGGCGTGATGAGCGCGCCGCCGTCCGCGATGAAAATGTTGTCGCCTGTCGCCTCCGCGACATAACCCTCGTGGTTCAGCATGACGCCCTCTTGCAGGGCGGCGCGGCTGACCTCGATCTTCGCCAGCACATTATTCAGATAATTGAGCGATTTGATCGCAGGGCTCAGGGCTTGCGGCAGGTTCCGCCGGGTGGTCACCGTGTTCAGCTCCAGCCCCTCCTCGTAGAACCTGGCGGGGTAAAGCTCTATCTTGTCGGCGATGATGATAGTGCACGGGCCGCCCGTGCACTTGGCCGGGTCAAGCCCCAGATCTCCCACGCCCCTGGTCACAACCAAACGTATGTACGCATCGCGCAGGGCATTCGCCCGCAGCGTCTCCAGGACCGCTTCCTCAAGCCCCTCCGGCGCCAGCGGTACGGCGAGCATGATCGCCTGGGCGCTGCGGTACAGCCGCCGCAGGTGTTCCCTCAGGCGGAAGACCCTGCCGTTATAGGCGCGGATGCCCTCGAATACCCCGTCCCCGTAGAGCAGCCCGTGGTCGAAAACGGAAACCTTCGCCTGGCTATTTGGCAGCAACTCCCCGTCAATATATACCAGGCGCTCCAACCCTTCCTCCAACGCCCACTCACTATATCACATATTCGGTGCGCTGACAAGCCCCAAGGCGCCTACTTCCCCTCCGTGATCAGCCCGTGGTAGCGGCCCAGCCAGTACGGCAGCAGATAGTAGGAGGGAACCTCTTCGCCGCCGCCCTCCCCGCCCCCATCGAACTCGTACGGGTTCGAGTTCCACAGCCCCACCGGCCTCTCGTCGGCGCGCAGGGCCACCAGGGCCTGCGGCTCGTGAAAGCGGTCATGGTTCGGGTCGCGCGGCAGGTCCTTGCGGTGGCTGTTGCGCACTCGCCAGGTAACCTGCTCCGTGGGAATCTCCTTCAGCGTCTCGACGGCATCCTCGGCCTGGCACGCCTTGCCGGTCAGGCCGCCGTAGATGAAGTTCCACAGCGGGTTTCGTTCCGGCTCCTCTATGCGCCACGACCGCTCAAAGCTGCGCAGATATATCGCCCGCAGGTCGGCATCCCTCTCATAAAGCACCAGCGGGTAGTAGGCCAGAAAAGCCAGCTCGTCGTCGGAATGGTTCACGTGGCGCGGAAGCGTTACCTTCTGGTAGATGGTATTCAGCGCGTAGTGGTGCTCCCGCGCCAGTTTCAGGTATTCCCTCTGGTACTTGGCATCGCCCGTCATGTGGAAGGCCGTCTTCAGGTGGGATAGAATCTCCAGCGAGTTCAGCCCCCGCTGCCACGCCCACGGGCCATTCAGCATCTCGGGCGCGAACACACCCCACATGGTGTGCTTTCCGTCCACATCAACCAGGTAGTAACCGTGTTCGATCAGGTGATCCGTGATCAGCCTGACGATCCTGCGCAGGTCCTCTTTTTCCTTTTCATTGGCCACCAGGTCATAGTAAACCGAGTAAGCGAAATAGTGCCCGTCCAGTTCGTCGGAACTGGTGTCCCCCTTCCATTCCCCCTTGCCGTCAATGTCCGGGTGCCATTCGCCTCCGGACCTCGCAACGCGCTCGCCGTTGAAGACGTGCGCGCGCGCGGGGAAGCCCTTGATCGTGGACTTGTTCACCAGGTCCATCATCGCGTTCACCGACTTGCGGGCCAACTGCCTGGCCTGGGCCGAGCGAGTGACAGCGTAGCGGAAAGACTCCGCCCCCACGTAGATCGCAGTCCACAGCCCGTCATTATCCGTGGCGTCGAACATGTAAGACGACAGGTCACCCGGCCGCTGCAAACCGCATCCAGAGACATAGCCCCGCCGGTTGTGCCGCGCGCCGATAGTATCCTCGTAGATAGCGCACTTGTTCTCCAGCGTCATCTTTTTCGTGTAGATCCGGCTCAGGCCGGTGTCGGTCCCGATCCAGGCAGTGCCGTCTTTTTCCACCGCGATTGCTTGCACCTTGTCGCCCGCCAGCCAGCGGCGGCCCAGGTAGTAGCGCCACTCGCCATTCTTCAAACGGCTGACGCCCAGGTTCGAGCCGAACCAGCGCGACCCATCGCGGCCCACGCCGATGGAGATCAGGTCATCATAGGGCAAGCCGTCCTTCCCGGCGATCTTTTCTCCCCATCCCCTGGCATCCATCAACGAGATGCCCTCCGCCGTCGCCACCCAGAGCGTCCCCTGCGCATCTGTGGCCAGGGCGCGCACCTCGTCGCACGCCAGCCCGCTGTTCTGCTTGGTGAGGACCTTCCACTCGGAGCCCCGGCGGATGAGCAGCCCCATCGGAGTCGCCAGCCAGGGCTCGCCGGCGATGATCGCCACGGAGCGCGGATTGTCCGTGGGTCCAAACTCAACCGCCTCCACGTTATGGCCCTCGATGATCCACATCCCGCGGCGGCACGCTGCGTACGCGCGACCCTTCTCATCGCCCGCCAGCGCAACGACCGGCCCCCACCTGCCCGGGGCGCTGAGGGTTTTCACGCGGCCGCCTGCAGCGATGATGTGCAGGCCTTCGGCAGATCCCGCCAGCATCTCATCCCCGCGCGCCAGCAGGCAGTTCACCGCGGTCGCGGCCCCCGGCAGGGCGCGCCATTTCCCGCCTTCTCTCACTGCAACCCCGGCGCCGGTTCCCGCCCACAGGCGGCCCTTGGAATCGAACGCCAGCGCGCGCACATCCTGCGACGGCAGCCCGTCCCCCAGGCCAGCGATCTCCGCAAACTCCTGGTCGTAAGGCCCGATGACGAGCGCGCGAACCGGGCTGCTTGCGTCGCGATTGAGTGTCGTGGCCATCGTTCCCATTCCTCCTCCGGCGTCGGGTTGGGCAGACGCGCACGCGCAGACGCAGGCTGTCACGAGGACAGCGAGAATCCTCCTCGCTTCCAATATTCTCGCCATGCGCAGTCGCCCATCATTTCCCCCCGATCCGTGTTCCGTCCCACAGTATTCTGTGCCCCGTTTCTCATCCCTTCCACACCACCCAGTAGGGGCGAACCTTGCCTGCACTGGGTAGGTCGGAGGGTGTTTGCCCGCCCGTTTCCATCGTAGGGGCGGTTCGCGAACCGCCCCTACGTCCGCGCCTGCAGCACGGTTCTGTAGCGCCTGGGCAGCAGGGCGGGCTTGACGCGCGTCGAAGTGGGAACCCTGTAGTTATCCCTGCCGGCCAAGAGGGACAGCGTGGGAACTCGCGGGCAGCGCCGAGCGGGCCTGATTCTCTCGCTCGCGGTAAGCATCGTGATACTGGCACTTTACTTCCGCGGCAGCCTCGCTGCGCTCGAGGCCTGGGCCTACGACTCCCTGATGCCCCTGCGGACCGACCACAGTGGGACCGGTAACATCGTCCTGGTGGTGGTGGACGACCGCAGCCTCGACGCCGTCGGCGAGTGGCCCTGGCCGCGCTCGCGCCACGCCCAACTGATCCGCCGCTTGATGCAGGCCGGCCCGCCGAAGGCCATCGTCTTCGACCTGTTGTTCCTGCGCCGACCGGGCCATGCGCAAGAGGACGCCGCGCTCGCGCGCGAGATGAAGAAGGCGGGCAACGTGTTCCTCGCGATGTACTTCGCCCGCGAGGAGAAGGCCCTGCGCGTCGGCAAGTATGGGGTCCGCATGGGCCGCATGAAGTGGCCGGCGGCCGCGCTTGCCAAAGCGGCAAGGGGAGTCGGGCCGGTTAACATCTTCCCCGACCAGGACGGGGTGGTGAGGGCCGCTCCCGTGGCGCTGGAATGCCGCGGGCGCGCGTACGCCTCGCTGCCTATGTTGGCGGCTGGATTCACCTGCGGAGCCCGCACGCTCAAACCCCGCATCGCGCTCGGCAAGTATGCCCGCCTGGGCCCGTGCCGTATCCCGGTTGACCACGCCGGCGAGATGCTGATCCATTTCGCAGGCCCCTATGGGACGATCACGGGTTTCTCCTGCTACGATATCCTCGAGGGCAGAGCGGCGCCGCGCTCTTTTGCCGGAAAAGTCGTAGTGGTGGGCTTCTCGGCGGCAGGCATGTCAGACTCGCACTCCACCCCGGTGTCACCCGCGATGCCCGGCGTGGAGATCAACGCCCACATCATCGGCACCATCCTGGAGCGCACCTACAGCAAACGCGCCAGCCCCCTGACGACGGCGGCCCTGATTCTACTGGCAGGCGTGCTCGTCGGCCTCGTCGTGCCGCGTTCCTCTCCAGGTACCGCCGTTGCAGCCTCGCTGCTGCTTGCCGCCGCGCTCGTATCCGCAGGCATTATTTTCCTTCAGACGCGCGGACTGTGGCTCCCGATCGTCACACCTGCGCTGACAGTCGGCGCGGCCTTGCTGGCGACCACTGCCGATGCGTACCGGCGCACCCAGCGCGACGACGCAAGGCTGGAATCGAGCCTGTCAACGCTCGCGCTCGCAACGCGCATGCTCGGGGCAAGCACATCGCGCTCGACCCTTATCGCCGCGCTGCGCGAGGAGATTCGCGAGCTGGTCGAGGCCCGCCGCTGCGACGTGTTCCTGCTTGAAGAAGAAAGCGGCAACCTAGTTCTGCTGAGCGCAACCGGCGAGCCGGCAGACCCGCCCTTGATCCTGGCCCCGGGCGAAGGCCTGGCCGGCAGGGCCACGCAGCAGAACAAGACAATCATGGTGCAGAGGGGTTCAGACTGGCCTTCCGAGGCCGAGGCTGTCGAGCGGCTAGTGGGCTTTACTCCGGGTTCAATAATCGCGGTTCCGCTCAAGCATCACGACCGGCTGCTGGGGGCGGTGCAGGTGGTGCGCAGGAACGACGCCCCTCCCTTCGGGGAGCGCCAGGCGGCACTGCTGAACGCCCTCGCCTTCGAGGCAGCGGTGGCGCTCGAGAACGCGGAGCTGTATGAGAAACTTGAAGGCCGCGTGGAGTTGGCAAACCGCCAGTTGGTGCGGGCCTACAGGGAACTGGAAGCGGAGAAGGAGCGCCTCGGCGCGCTCTTGAGCAACATGGCCGACGCGGTGCTGATGACCGACCCGCACCACAGGATCGTTTACCTCAACCCCGCCGCCGAGGCGCTGCTCAACGTGCGCGGCACCGAACTGATGGGCAGCGAGCTTACCTCCCTCGATGTGCCGGGCCTTGCGGAACTGGTGCAGAGCGCGAAAGGCGAGATTGTTACCGCGCAACTATCCCTTTCCCAGCCGGAGCCGCGCAGCCTTTCCGCCGCGTCCAGGCAAATCTCGGGCTCGGAGGGCGCGCCGATCGGAACCGTCACGGTGCTCACGGACGTGACCGTGCTTCAACAACTGTCGGAGCTGAAGACCGAGCTGGTGCGCCACGTATCCCACGAAATCCGGGGGCCGCTGACGCCGATTCGCGGTTTCGCCGAGGTGCTTCTGGGCGAGGGCGACAAGCACGATGCCGAGACGCGCGAATTCCTCGGGATCATATCGCACCAATCGCTGCGCCTGGAAAGGCTGGTGGACGGCCTGCTCGATGCCGCCCGGTTGGACGCCGGCCACGACCTTCACCTCAACCTGCAGTCCGTGCACCTAGCCCCTGTGCTCCAGCGGGTGATCGCCCTGGAACGCCTCGGCACCGACGTGCACGCCTTCCCCGTCGAGATCCCCGACGACCTGCCCCCCCTGCTGGCCGACGAAGCGAGGCTGGAGCAGGTTCTCATCAACCTGGTGCACAATGCTGTAAAATACTCCCGCGAAGGAGGCGAGATCCTCATCTCGGCGCGCCAGCAGGACAAACAGGTGCACATATCAGTCAAGGATCAGGGCATGGGCATGACCCCGCAAGAGATCGCGCAACTGTTCCAGCCCTTCTATCGCATCCAACGCGACGCCGAGAAGCGCATCAAGGGTACCGGCCTGGGGCTCTATCTGGTAAGGCAACTGGTGGAGCTGCACGGCGGGCGCGTCTGGGCAGAGAGCCCCGGCCCCGGCCAGGGCTCGACTTTCAACTTTACCATCCCGGTGGCGCAACCAACATGAGCAACTGCGAAGATCCAACTCATTTGGAGTGCGGCGGCAAGCCGCCGCTTTTCGAGGCGGGAGCATGCTCCCGCACTCCAAGAGAAATCTGACCGGCGAGAAGTGTCTCTGGCATAGGCTTCGAGTATCCAACGGAGGGTGCGATGACCAGGACGATCGTGCTATTCGCCTTGCTGGCGGTATTCATATTGCTTCTGGGCTCGTTGGTGGTGAACAGCCTGTTCCTGGTGACGCGTATCGCGACGGTGGAAGAGGCCGTCGGCAAGGTCGAGATGCGCAAGCCCCATGCAGCCACCTGGCAACCGGTGAGAAAGGGAATGTTGATTCAGACGGGCAGCAACCTGCGCACGAGCGCCAAAAGCCACGCCGTCCTGCGCTGGGCCGACGGCAGCCGCATCAAACTTCAAAGCGGCTGCCAGGTCCTGTATCACAAGTGGCGCGTCAACAACCTCACGCGCTCGAGCCACGCCACTTTCCAGCAGTTCGTCGGGAGAGCTATCTTTCGCATCAAGCGCGCCCTGCGCGGCCGCCAGAAATTCGAGGTGCGAACCCCCACCGTCCTGGCGGCGGTCAGGGGCACCACCTTCGACGTTGACGTGGAGACCCGCGACCTGACCACGATCTCGGTTCTCGACGGTGCCGTTGACATCTCCGGCCGCGGGTTCCAGGACACGGTTCTCGCAGGACACCAATCAACCGCCACGCGCGAGGGGGCCACCTCGGCCGCGATCTCCGGCGAGCGCCAGGCGCTGTGGGCTGCCGAGCAAGAGTTCATCGGCCCTCGCGTCGTGGTTGACCATCCCGATGAAGGCTTGAGCACCGATCGCCCCATCCTCACCATCGCCGGGGCGGTCGAGCCGCCAGCCGAGGCCCTGGTCAACGACCAGCCCGTTCGCACCGAGCCCGACGGCAGGTTCATGACGCGCATAGAACTCCAGGAAGGCGAGAACAGGATAGTTGTTACCGGGCGGGAGAAAGAGAGCGTTACCTCTGTCACCAGGACGGTGACCTACACGCCCGCCTCTGGCGCGATAACCATCTCGCTGTCCCAGGGCGAGAAGCCTGACCAGGCCATCGTCACGGCAGCGGTTGCTGATTCCAAAGGGCAGCCGGTCCCCGACGGCACGCCCGTGCACTTCGAGGCAAGTTCGGGCAAGATTGGGCCCGAAGCGCGCGCCAACGATGGCCGCGCCGCCGTCACTCTCGAGGCCACCCAGGCGGGGGAGATCCGCATCACCTGCCGCAGCGGGCGCGCATCCGCACAGATAACTACCACCGTGCAGGGGCCGCAGCCCCAGCAGCCCCAGCCCCCTGCGCAGCCCGCCCCTTCACCTGAGCCTTCAGCGCCGTCGCAGCCGGGCAGAGCGGCTCCCACCCCATCTCAGCCCGCGCCACCGTCGCCCTAGAAGCCATTTCAAAACTCTTTAGGGTGGGACCCTTCGCTGCGCTCAGGGTGACAACCATGGCAAATAACGGGCCCTCCTGTCATTCTGAGCGAAGCGAAGAATCCCACTCAGTCACGCTGCGGACTTATGAAATGGCTCCTAGCCCACTTGTTCAGGAGGATCGGCGCAGGCCTGTGGAGTGCGGGAGCGCGCTCCCGCACTCCAAAAATCTATGTGGCACAGCCGCCCATTCGGGCGACCCTGAAAGGTCACCCTCAGGGTGTCCCTGAAGGGCCGCTCCCAGCTGTGGGGCCCCTCACGTAACGCCGGCGTCCCCGCCGGCACCCCCGACGAAATGGGGGCCAGCGCTGTAGGGGCGCACGGCATGCGCCCCCCGCCCTCCCTCTGTCATTCTGAGCCGAAGGCGAAGAATCCCATGTGGCACAGCCGCCCATTCGGGCGACCCTGAAAGGTCACCCTCAGGGTGTCCCTGAAGGGCCGCTCCCAGCTGTGCGACCCCTCACGTAACGCCGGCGTCCCCGCCGGCACCCCCGACGAAATGGGGGCCAGCGCTGTAGGGGCGCACGGCGCGCGCCCACATCTGGAACGCGGCACCTTGCCCTACACTGCTGCGCGGAAGGCGGGCTCGCTGGCGGAGATGATCTGCTCGATGTCGGCGGCGGCGTGCGCAGCGCAGAGGAACGCGCTCTCCAGCCGCGAGGGCGGGAAATAAACCCCTGCTTTCAGCATCGCATGGAAAAAGGCGGCAAACCGCTTCGCATCCGACCGCGCGGCAGACGCGAAATCAACCACCGGCCCCTCGCAGAAAAACACCGTCAGCATCGAGCCCACGCGGTTTATCGTGACTTCACATCGCGCCCGCGATGCCGCCTCGCCCAGACCTCTCTCAAGCATCGCGCCCTTTTCTTCCAGCGCCTCATAGAACCCCGGCCGCGAAACAACATCCACCACCGCGCTCCCCGCCGCAACCGCAACCGGGTTCCCGGAGAGCGTGCCCGCCTGATAAACGTCCCCTTCGGGCGCAACCCGCTCCATGATTTCCCTTCTGCCGCCATAAGCCGCGAGCGGAAAGCCTCCGCCGATCACCTTTCCCAGCGTCGTGAGGTCGGGAGTCACGCCGAAGAACTTCTGCGCCCCTCCCGGCCCGACCCGGAATCCGGTTATCACCTCATCGAACAGGAGCAGTGCTCCATGCTCGTCGCACGCTTGCCGCAAGCCTCCTAGAAACCCGGGGGCCGGAGGCACAACCCCCATGTTCCCTGCAACCGGCTCGACCATCACGCAGGCTACCTGCTTTGCCAGTGATACAAGCGCTCGCTTGCAAGCATCGAGCTCGTTATATGGGACAGTGACCGTCTCCGCGGCAAAGGATGCAGGCACCCCCGGGCTCTCCGGAATCCCGAAAGTCGCCAGCCCCGACCCGGCCTTGCTCAACAGGCCGTCGCTGTGCCCGTGATAGCCGCCCTCGAACTTGATCACCTTGCTGCGGCCGGTGAACGCGCGCGCCAGGCGCACCGCGCTCATCACCGCCTCGGTGCCGCTCGAAACGAAGCGCACCATCTCCACGCCCGGCACCGCGCCGACAATCCTGCGCGCAAGTCCAACCTCCCCCGGCGTGCAAGCCCCGAAAGATGAGCCGGCATCAAGCGCTCGCTTGGCAGCACTGGTAACGCTCGGATGTGCGTGGCCGAGCATGATCGCCCCCCACGAGCACAGGCAGTCTATGTATTCTCTTCCGTCCGCATCATAGACCCGGCACCCCTGGCCGCGCTCGATGAAGAGCGGCTCTCCCCCCACGGCGCGAAACGCCCGCACCGGGCTGCTCACCCCGCCCGGCATCAGCCTGCGCGCCTGCTCCATCAACTCCCGCGAGCGCGGCCCCGCCTCGTGCAGGCCCATTCCCCTACCCCGCCAGCCACTTCGCGACGTCTTTGGCGTGGTAAGTGATAATCATGTCCGCCCCCGCCCTGCGGATCGCGGTCAGGATCTCCAGCACCCCGAGGCGCTCATCCATCAGCCCCTTCGCCACCGCCGCCTTGACCATCGCGTATTCCCCGCTCACATTGTATGCAGCAAGTGGGACGTTCACGCTCATGCTCGCGCGCCTGATCACATCCAGGTAAGCAAGCGCTGGCTTCACCATCACGATGTCCGCTCCCTCGGCGACATCGAGCGCTATCTCGCGCAGGGCCTCGCGCGCATTGCGAGGGTCCAGTTGATATGACCGCCGGTCGCCGAACTGCGGGGCGGAATCTGCCGCCTCGCGGAACGGGCCGTAAAAGGCGGAGGCGTATTTCGCCGAGTAAGCCATGATCGCTGTCTGCTGGAAGCCCGACTCGTCCAGGACCTCGCGAATGGCGCGCACCGTTGCATCCATCATGCCCGACGGGGCGACGATGTCCGCCCCCGCCTGCGCCTGTGAAAGAGCCGTCTTCGAGATCAATTCGAGCGTCGGATCGTTCAATATCTCTCCCGCCTCGCTCACCACCCCGCAGTGCCCGTGGCTCGTGTACTGGCAGAGGCAGACATCTGTAATAACGATCAGGTCAGGGACCTCGCGCTTTATCTCCGCCACCGCTCTCTGAACAACGCCCTTCGGGTTGTAAGCCTGAGAGCCCACTTCGTCCTTCACAGCGGGCACGCCGAACACCAGCACTGCCGGAATCCCCGCCTCCGCCGCCTCGCGGGCCGGCTTTGCCATCTGCTCGGGGGCCCAGCGCATGTGGCCGGGAAGCGATTCGATCTCGCTCGGCTCACCCTGACCCTCATCAACGAAAAGCGGAAGTATCAGCCTGTCCGTCGTCAGGTTTGTCTCTGCAACCAAGCGCCTGATTGATTGAGTAGCCCTCAGCCGCCGCGGCCTCTGGCGTATGAAATCACGCACGCGCATCATGCTTACCTCCCTCCCTGCGGGACGCGACCATCTGCACCATCGCGCGCACCAGGCCCGCAGCCGTGTGTTCCTCGGCAACCACCGCTGGCTCAAGCCCGAGAGCCTGCACCGCCTGCCCAGTCACCGGCCCGATGCAGACCAGATCCGCTTTCGCGAGAGCCTCCGCGCCCACCGCCGCAGCCAGAGACCTGGCCGTCGAAGAACTGGTCAGCGCGGCGGCGTCTATTCTACCCTCCGCGAAGTCCTTTGCAAGTGCCTCTTTGTCCATCGCCGCCGGAATCGTTTCATAGACCGGCCATTCCGTCACCTGCGCGCCCCGCTGGGCGAGCGCGTCGGGCAGGTCCTTCGGCGCTTGCGCCGCGCGCGGAATCAGGATGCGCGCGCCCGTCAGCGGCCCAGGCAGCGAGGCGCCGAGTTCCGCTGATGTATAGCGAGCGGGCACGAATGAAACTGAAAGCCCCAAGGCCGCCAGCGCCCGCGCGGTCCCGGGCCCGATTGCTGCCAGCCTCGCTTTGCCCATCGCGCGCACATCGAGCCCGGCGGCCTGCAACTGGCGCAGGAAATGGCGCACACCGTTGCTGGAGGTGAAGATGATCCACTCCCACTCCTTTGCCATCAGCTCCCGCACCGCTTCGGCCGAGACCTCCAAGCCCCGAATCTCTATTGACGGCGCGTAAACCGGCTCCCCCCCCTCCTCTCGCAGCAGGCGCCCAAGTTCCTCCTCCTGGCCGACGGGCCGCGTTACCAGCACGCGCAAACCGAAAAGCGCCTTGCGCTCGAACCAGGCCAGGCTTTCGCTGAGGCGAACCACATCGCCGACCACCAGGATCGCGGGCGCAATGATCCCTTCATCTTCCCCGCGCTCAGCGATGTCCGCGAGAACTCCGATCACGGTGCGCTGAGCATGAGTGGTTCCCTCCTGGATAACCGCAGCCGGCGTGTCACCGGCGCGCCCGCCGGCCAACAGGGCTTGCGTGATGCTGGCGATGTTGCCCACTCCCATCAGCACCACGATCGTATCGGCGCACTGCCCCAACCTCGCCCAGTCAACGCGCCTGCTCCCCCATTCACGGTGCTCGTGGCCCGTCGCAATCGCCACCACCGACGCGAACCGCCTGTCGGTAACCGGGATCCCGGCATAGGCCGGGACAGCAATCGCGCTCGTAACTCCAGGCACCACCTCGAACGCGATTCCGCGCTCCGCGAGGTAACTCGCCTCCTCCCCTCCCCTGCCCAGCAGGAACGGATCGCCTCCCTTCAGCCGGCAGACGCGCTTGCCTGCGCTTGCATGTTCATATAGCAAGCGGTTGATTTCATCCTGGCTCGCGCTGTTCCCCTGCGAGCTCTTCCCTGCATCAACCAGCGTCGCCCCTCTCGACGCCTGCGCGAGCAACTGCGGCGCAACCAGCCGGTCATACACCACCACATCTGCTGCCTGAAGGCATTCCAGCCCGCGCAGCGTTATCAGGCCCGGATCGCCCGGCCCCGCGCCCACCAGATAGACGCTGCCCTTCTTTTCGCGCCGCGTTGGGCTCATAGCGCGGCCGCCCCGCGCCGGATCAGGAGCCGCGCCGCTTCCCTTCCCACCGCGTCGGGATTGCGCGCCGAACTTTCATGCCGGACTCTTGTTCGCTCGGCCCCATCGGGCGAGAGCACCTCCGCCACGAGCAGCAATCGCCCGCCGTCAACCCTTGCGAACGCCCCCAGCGGAAGATGGCAGCCAGCCTCCAACTCCCGCATCACTGCGCGCTCGGCTGCCACCGCCGCGCGCGACGGGTCGTGGTCCAGGAGCGCTGCGATGCTGCTCATGCGCTTGTTATCTGCCATCACCTCAACCGCCAGCGCGCCTTGCCCAGGCGCGGGAACGAACCGGTTGAGCGGCAGGCGCTGCGTTATCCTCGCGCTGAGGCGCAGCCGATCCAGCGCCGCGGCAGCCGTCGCCAGCGCATCCCATTCACCGGCCTCCAGCTTCCGCAGCCGCGTATCAACATTGCCGCGCGCGGGCAGGATCTCGAGGTCGGGCCGCGCGCGCCGCAGTTGCGCGGCGCGCCGCGGGCTCGAGGTGCCCACGCGCGCTGCGCGCGGCAGTTGCTCCAACTTCAATCCCTGCAGGCTCACGAGCGCATCGCGCGCATCTGCACGCCGCGGGACGGCAGCCAGAAGAAACTGCGGCGCCACTGGCTCCGGCAAATCCTTCAGGCTGTGCACGGCGAGGTCAACTTCACCCTGCTCCAGCGCCCTCTCGATCTCCCTCACGAACAGCCCGCGCCCTGCTATCTTTTGCAGCGGCCCGCGAACGCGGTCGCCGCGCGTGCTGATCGGCACCAGTTCGCATTCGTGCCCCAGCCCGCGCAGACCCGCCGCCACGATCTCCGCCTGGGCAATCGCCAGCCTGCTCGCGCGCGTGCCGATCCGTATCGCGCTTCGCATCGCGCGCAGTCTCACTCCGCGCCTGCTGCGCCGTCGCGGAGTTCGAGATCGAACAGGAACTTCACGATCTCCACAGCCTGGGGCAGGCCGTGCTTCAGGCGCACCGTGGGCGTGTGCGCGAGCTTGTTCACGATCCCTCGCGTTATCCTCTCCACGGCCTGGCGCTCTGCCGGCGACATGTGCGCCAGTTGCCTGTCGTGGCGCTTCAGTTCGCGCTCGCGCACCGCCTCGAACTTCTCCCGCAAGGCCGCCACCACCGGCGCCGCCGAGAGCGACCGCAGCCATGACATGAATTGCTGCGCGTGCTCGCTCGTGATCGCGCGCACCTGCTGCACCTGCTCCCGCCGCGAATGGGAATCGGCGCGCACCACCTCTTGCAGATCGTCAATGTCGAACAAGTGCACGTTCTTCATCCGCCGCACGCGCGGGTCCACGTCGCGCGGCACCGCGATGTCTATGACCAGCAGCGGCGCGTGCTTGCGCGCCTCCATGATTTCTTTCACATCGCCCTGCGCCAGCACTATGTGCGGCGCTGCCGTCGAGGTTATCAGGATGTCCGCCTTCGCAGCCCAGCCGTGCAGCTCGCCTATCGGGACCGCGTGCCCTCCCAGCGCGCGCGCCAGGTGCTCCGCGTTCTCATGCGTCCGGTTCGTCACCACGATCGAGCCCGCGCCGCGGTGCACGAGGTGCCTGGCGGTGAGCGCAGCCATCTCGCCCGCGCCCAGGATCAGGATCTGCTTGCCGCTCAGATCCTTGAATACCGAGCGCGCCAGCTCCGCCGCGCACCGCCCGATGGAGAACGCGCCCTGCGCGATGCCCGTTTCCGAACGCGCGTGCTTTCCCGTGTGCAGCGCGGTGCGGAAGAGATTCGAGATCACCGGCCCCGCAGTCCTCGCCCTGCGCGCAAAATCGAGGCACTCGCGCACCTGGGCCATGATCTGCGATTCCCCCACGGCCATCGAATCCGCCCCCGCCGCGACCGTGAACAGGTGCGACACCGCGGCTTCATCCAGATGGTGGTGCACGTGCCCCTCGAGTTCCCCGGGCGCAATGCCGCGATTCTCGGCCAGGAACTGCACCAGCGGCGCCGCGTTCGCGCGCGAGCAGCAGCAGTAAATCTCCGTGCGATTGCAGGTGGACAGGATCGCCGCCTCGCTGACCTCCTCGACCGCGGCCAGCGTCTGCAGCGCACGCGGGATGTGACCCGCAGTGAACGCCAGCCTCTCGCGCAAACTTACCGGCGCCGTCTTGTGGCTGGCACCGACCACCACGATGTGCATTCCCTCAGCGCCTTCCTTTTCGGCGTTCCGCTCTCGCTATCATTTGGCTCACCGACCGCGAGAAAATGCGCTTGCGCTCCCCTGGCCCTATCACCGCCTGCTTCACAAATGGCCGCAGCCGCCCGAGTTCCTTCGCCGCGCGCCCATATTCCGGGCCGATTCTCTTGCCAATTGCATCCCGCAGCGCAGCCGCAAGGTAAGGGCTCGCGCCCCCTGTTGAAACCGCGATCGCGATCGGCCCGCGCCGCAGCACCGCGGGAACGTGGAAATCGCAGAATTCAGGCCTATCAACCACATTCACCAGCACGCCGTTCCTGCGCGCCGCCGCGAAAACTGCGCGATTCGTTTCCCTGTCGTCTGTCGCCGCCGCCGCCAAAAAAGCGCCCCGCACGTCAGCCGCCGAAAACTTCTTCGCCCTGTGCTTCACCTTACCAGCGCGCACCAGCGCTTCAATTCCCTTCCCAATCGCCGGGGCCACCACCACAACTTGCGCCCCGCAAAGGGCCAGGGCTTGCGCCTTCCGCGCGGCCACCGCTCCCCCGCCCACCACCAGGCACTTCTTGCGCGCGACATCAAGCGTTACGGGGTAGTAAAGATGCTCGCCCTCTCGCCGCTCCCGCGCCATGCCCATGCTCCGCAGCACCCCAGCACTTGCAGCCTATCAAGGGCGCACCCCCCTGTCAAGCCCGCCCTTCGGAGTGCGGGAGCATGCTCCCGCTTTGAAAGCGGCGGCAGGCCGCCGCCCATTCGGGCGACCCTGACGGGCCGCCCTCAGGGTGGCCCCGGAAGGGCCGCACTGCATAATCCGCGCGCAGAGGTGGTTGCGCACTGTCATTCTGAGCCCTTCGCTGTCATTCTGCCTTCGCCCTGAGGCCCAGGCCGAAGGGAGGCGAAGCGAAGAATCTCTCTTTTGGCTCAGGGTAAACTCCGCGAAGAATCCCATCTTGCTCCGTAGGCTTCTGCCTCGAAGTGGGATTCTTCGTCCCGACGAAGTCGGGACTCAGAATGACAGGACAGGAAAGGGAGACAGGAGAGAGCGGAGAAATCAGCAGGCAAGGAGGAAAAGATGGTCAAGGTCGGAGTTGTCGGTCTGGGCTTCATGGGCGCGATGCACGCGCACGCATATTCCATCCTGCCCAATGCGCAGGTTGCGGCGGGGGTTGACCGCGACAAGCAGAGGCGCAAGGACTTCGCCAGCAAATACGGCGCCAAAGCATACCCAACCATCGAGCGCATGTTGACCGAGGCCGACGTGAACCTCGTTGATGTCTGCCTTCCCACGAACGTGCACCGCCGCGCAGTCGAGAAGGCCGCTGCCGCCGGCAAACACGTCCTCTGCGAGAAGCCCATCGCCCTCACCCTTCGCGATGCCGACGCGATGATCGCGGCGGTCGAGCGCGCAGGCGTCAGATTCATGGTCGCCCACGTCCTTCGCTTCTGGCCCGAATACACCGTCATCAAGGGAATAGTCTCTTCCGGCCGTCTCGGGAGAATCAGATCCCTCACCGCTTCGCGCCTCTCCCCTCCTCCTGCCTGGGGATGGAAGAACTGGTTCCTCCAGCCCAAACTCTCGGGCGGCGCGGTGGTTGACCTTCACATCCACGACCTCGACCAGTTAGCCTGGCTCGCCGGCCCCCCGAAGACCGTCTTCGCAGGCGGGCTGATGAACGAGTTCGGCGCTATGCAAAGCGTGTGGACAACGTGCACCCACGCCGACGGCATCGTTTCGTGCGCCCAGGGCTCAGAGCTGCTGCCCCCCAACTACCCATTCACCATGACTCTCACCGTCTGCTGCGAGAAGGGCACCATCGAATTCAACTCGCGCCTCACCCCTGCCCTGACCGTTTATCCTGTTGATGGCGAGCCCGAACACCCCGCGATCCCCGACCTGACCGGCGGCGCGACCTCCACCGAGACGGCCGGCAACATCGCGCAACTGGGCGGATACTTCGCCGAGATCAAGTACTTCGTTGACTGCATCGAGCAGAACAAGCACCCGGATGTCGTCACCGCTGCCGACGCGCGCCTGGCCCTCGCCATGTGCCTGGCCGCCCGCAAATCCGCAGAGAAGGGCAAGCCGGTTTCCCTGTAACGCCGGCGTCCCGCCGGCTCTGACGTAGGGGCGAAGCGCCGCTTCGCCCGCGGTGGGAGGAGCGCCGCTCCTCCCCTACAACGCATGCGTTCGTGTCATGCTGAGCACTTCGCTGTCGCTCAGGGTGAACTCCGCGAAGCATCTCTCTTCTCACAGAGAGATTCTTCGTCCCGACACCATCGGGACTCAGAATGACACATTGGGGCGCATGCCACGCGCCCCTGCAGCGAAAGCGTCCCCCAGCACTCCCAGCCAGCGGATGCCGTTGACAGCCACGCCGCGCGCTGCTAGACTGGTTCCAGGTAGGCGCGATGCCGATCTACGAGTTTCGCTGCAAGGACTGCGGGGAGAAATTCGAGGCCCTTTGCCGCATGGGCAGCAACGAAGTCCGCCGAAGCGGCGCTCCTTCCGCCGCGAAGGCGGACGGCGACGGCCTGCACTGCCCCTCGTGCTCGGGCCACCAACTCACCCGCCTGATGTCAACCTTCGCCGCGCGCGTAGCGGGCCGCTCGGAACCGTCTTCCAGCTCAGCCTGCTCTTCGTGCTCGTCCAAGTCCTGCGCAACGTGACGCTAGCACCCCGAATCCGCCGGTCGGCGGATACCCAGCACACAGGAGACAACTATGCCAACCATCCAAGATTTCCATGGCCTCGGCCTGAGGGTCGCGCAAGTGACGGCCGCCGAGCGCGTCGCCGGCACTGATAAACTACTCAAGTTAACCCTCGATATCGGCGGCCACATGCGCACCACTGTTTCCGGGATCGGCCATCTCTACCAGCCCGAGCAACTGATCGGGAAACAACTCATCTGCGTCACGAACCTGCAGCCTGCTACCATCCGCGGCGTGCTTTCTGAGGGCATGATCCTGGCCGTCGGCTCCGCGAACGACATCACCCTAGTGGTTCCCGAGAAACCCGTCGCCCCCGGCTCCCCCGTCCTCTAACAAGTTCTGCAATGTGGCACAGCTGCCCCGGCTGTCCATGGATTGTGAGGGCGGACCGGTGCTTGTGCTGAGCGACGCCGAAGGGCTCCGCCCATTGCGGGAGCAGCAGCGCTGCTCCCCTACAAACAACCGGCATGTAGGGGCGGGTTTGAAACCCGCCCCCACATTGCGTGGTGGCACAGGTCCCTCTGGGATGCCGTTGGCACCCAACGGGATGCCAAAGGCATTTTCAACCTGTAGGGCGGGCGTGCCTACGCCCGCCACCATCCGTAGGGGCGACCGGCCCCTCGAAGGGCGACCCTGAAGGTCCCCTCTTCTCGGGGTCCTGAACGGGCCGGTCGCCCCTGCTCCTCGCCGCGCCCCCACCGTAGCAGCGCCCTGTGGATGCCAGCACATACCCTTCCTCCCCCCTTGTGGGGGAGGATGAAGGTGGGGGGAACTGCGGCACCGCGGAACGTTCCACCCCCACCCTGCCCCTCCCCCATCAAGGGGGAGGGCAACCGTGCCGTCACGAGCTCTTCTTTCTCGAGAGCGCGAGTTCGATCAGGAAGTTCGCCGCCAGGTCAGGCAGCGGGTCCTGCAGATACTTGCGCAACTGATCGCGCAGGAAATTGCGCGCCGCTTCCCTCTTCTGCTCGTCCGTGAAATGCGAATACTGCTGCGCATACTCGACCGCCTTCAGCGCCGCCTCCATCACGCGCGGGTCGTTCGCGAACTTCGCGAGCCACCCCGGCAAGCGCACCTTGCGCTTGCCCAATAGAATCGTCGCAATCGTAAAAAGCACCGCCGCAATCCCGGCGATGGGAACCGCCGATTCGCTGCTCATCTCTTTCCTCCTGACTTAATGCCGCGGCCATCACAGCCGCGCCGCTGACGCCCCAGCGTCAGTCCAGCAATGCCCTCCTCAGTTTTGCCTTCACGCGGCACAGCACTGTCTGCTGCGACCGGCTCCGCACATCCCCCGCCAGCAGCCTTTCGAGCACTCGCCGCTCCCCTCGCGTGAGGCCCGCGCGCGCGGCCAGTTGCCCAAGCGCAGCCCGCATCAGCGTCGCCTCGATCTGCGCTGCCACCCACGCATCTGCGCGCGCAGAAACATCGTCCTCCCTGTCACTCAACGTCAGGATGCTTCTGCCCCCGCGCCGCAGGTAATCGCGCATTGCCCACTCCGCGCGCCGCGAAAAGAACGATGGGCACGCGCGGCAGGCGTGCTGGCACGCCTCCATCACCGCCAGCCGCCCCTCCTGAACGAGGTCCTCGTGCTGTTGCCCGCGCCCGTCTATCTGCGCCGCAAGCGCCCGCACCAATGGCTCCATCCGCTCCAATACCGCCTCCGCCTCCATTACCATCACCGCTCACCTCACAGCACCGCAGCACCGATTCCACCATCTTGCGCCCGGCCTCCTCGCAGCCCGAGGCCCTCTGTCCCCTCCCCACACCGTGGGGGAGGGAAGCCTTCCTGTTTCGCTGTGCCCGAATCAAATTGGCGCCGCTAAGCCAAGCGCTTGCCTGACCGCAGTTCAGCCAGCGGCAAGACGCGCCACTCCACATGCCCATAGTCCCGCATGCGCCAGCGCCCGCCCCAGGTCAGGCCAGCCCTTTCCGCCAGCAGCCCGAACTTCTCGCGCTCCTCGCTTGAGAGCTGTCCGACCGCATAGTCCGCCGCCAGGCCAAAGTTGTGATACGAGCGACCCGGCCTGGCCCGCGTCACAATCCGCTCGCCCGCAATGCCGCGCCGACCTATCGCATAAAGCCCGCGCTGCTCTTCCAGGCTGCGCAGCCCGCACACCAGCCGCGCCTCGATCCCTTCCTCCGCCAAACTCTTCTCAAAGCAGCGCAGCCGCGCAACGAATGAACCATCAAGGCCCTCGTAGTGGTTCTTCATCTCCGTATCTCGGCCAGATGCTCAACCGCCTGCGCCAGATGCTCGAGCACGCTTGTCTGCCTGACAAGCGCCTGCGTGTTGTGGCTGATGTGGTTCTGCACCGTCTCGATGAACGTCGCCTTGTCCTGCGCATAACTGTTAACGATCCAGCGCAGCACAAAAAGAAAAGCCCCGGCCATCATGGCCGAGGCTCCCAGGTTGCTCCATTGTTCGATCCCGTTCATGTCACCCCCTCTGCCGTTACTGCCACCGCCAGCACCGCCTCGTAGGGCTTCCTGGCGTTCTCGAGTTCCGCCTGCAGCGCGCGCTGGCCCGCAAGGGTGGACTCGACCTGCCCCAGCCGCGTCTGGGCGAAAGCCCGCAGCCCGACCCGCAGCTGCTCCTCCGTCGCGTCCCGGAACGCGATCACCTCCGCCACCAGCACATCCCCCTGCAAATGCGAGAGCCGCTCCCGCAGCATCTCCGCCGCAACCCTCTGCTCCTCAGCACTAAGTGCCATTTTTGTCCCTCCGCTATGTAATGCGCATGTGGCACAGCCGCCCCCGCCAGTGTGCCGCTGGTAGCACAGGTCCCTCTGGGATGCCGTTGGCATCCAACGGGATGCCAGAGGCATTTCCAACCTGTGCACGGCACAGGATATAATCCTGTGCTACCGAATGTCGTGTGGCACAGCCGCCCATTCGGGTGACCCTGAAGGGTCACCCTCAGGGTGTCCCCGAAGGGCCGCCCTCGGCTGTGCTGGGATTATGTAGGGGAGCAGCATTGCTGCTCCCGGTTCGGTTTCGGGCGGAGCGATGCTCCGCCCCTACATCGCTCACCTCCCCCCTTGTGGGGGAGGATCGAGGTGGGGGGAGCATACGGCGTCGCGCTCGTTTCACCCCCACCCTACCCCTCCCCCATTCAGGGGGAGGGGATCTTGCGTCCTGCCCGTGCATTCCGCTGTTGTTGCTTCGGCACTTTAGTGCCGAAGCAGCCCCTGATTCCCCTGCTTCGGCAGTCAACTACCGAAGCAACTCAAACGCGCGCCCTGAAGGGCGCGGCTACAGGCCGCCCCGCGCTACGATGTTACGTTGTTGTCCAGAACCGTGCCCGTGCCTTCGTCCAGGATCTGGCCGCTCACGTTGCCGAGTGCCACGTTGTTCGCCACGATGTTATTCGTCGCCCCCGCGGTCACATGCACACCGTAGTTGCCGCTGTCGTGCGTCTGATTCCCGTGCACGATATTGCGGTTGCCGGTGACAGCGATCGCGCTCGCGCTCGTCGCCGTGCTCTGGATGGCGTTCCCGGCCACCGTGTTGCGCGACCCAGTTACGTAAACCCCCCGACCGGTCGGGCCCCAGATCGTATTGCCAGTAACGCTGCACAGATCGGATGATACTTCGATCCCAGTTCCCTGTGGTTGGTATAGGTGATTGCCGCTTATGGCCGCCCGCACGTTCGGTCCTGCGGTGATTCGGCCCTGATAGAAGGCGTTCCCGGTGATGGATAAAGTAATTGCAGCAGTGTCTAGGCGCACCGCGCGGAAAAAATTGCCGGTTACGCATAGCGCCGTACCGTTCGCGGTGAGCGTGCGTTCCGATACGTTGACGAATGCATTCCCCTCCAATCGCGAGAAGGAACTTTGGATCGAACCGATTGCCCCTGAGGCGCTGGTCATCAAGTTGCCCTGAAGCAGGCAATGCTGGCTCACCCCTCCTGTTGAGGCGTAGAAATGCCGATAGTTGTCAGTCAGGAAACAATGCGCCAGGATCAGATACGCCCCGTTGATCCGCACCGCGCCATATGAAGTATTCTGGCTGCCGGTCAATTTCAGGTTGCGCACCATGCAATAGTCTGCGCTGATGTTGAGGTAGCCCGTCGTCCCCCCAAAGTCCAGCACGGTCTCCGCCCACGACTCTCCCACCAGCGCCGTGTTCGCCCCCGACACCACCAGCCCAATTGCGCCCAAGGAGTAGGTCCCCTTGCGCACGTAGATCGTCTTGTGCCCCGCATTCAGCGCCTCCTGGATGCTCGTGTAATCCGCGCCGCCGTTTACATCAACCACCGCATCCCAATCGCCCACCGTCAGGCGCGCCTTGAACCCCAGGGCCGGGTCTCTCGTCTCGCTGAATAGCGGGCTGCGCACATAGACCGAATTCGGGCTGTCATCGAGATAACCCAATTCCACCCAATCGCCCGGCTGCACCGCCCACGGGCCCAGCACCTGCAGCCCCTGCAGGCAAACCTGCTGGCCGCTGTCGTCCACATCCACGCGCACCGTCGCCAGGTCCCCGCACACCTCGCTCACCTCACCCGCGCGATAGAGCCTGCGGCTCCTTCCCTCGCGCGGATGCGCCCCCAACACAATCGAACTGAAAGACCTCTCACTCATCTCCCCTCTCCCACCTGTAGGGGCGAACCTCGTGTTCGCCCGCCTACGCCCGCCGCTCGGCCGTGCGGGCGGGTTTGAAACCCGCCCCTACATTCCGTCCTCATCCTGGATCTCTTGTAGGGCGGGGCCTCTGCGCCTCGCCTGTGTCCTGTAGGGCGGGCCTGCCTAGGCCCGCCGCGCCCGCGGGGACGACCGGCCCCTCGAAGAGGGACCCTGAAGGTCCCCTCTTCTCGCGGTCCTGAACGGGCCGCGCGCCCCTGCACTACACCCCTCCCCCCTTGTGGGGGGATGCCGACCTCGACAGATATTCACCCCCACCCTTCCCTCCCCCATCAAGGGGGAGGGCTGCTCGTCTGGTAGCACAGGTCCCTCTGGGATGCCGTTGGCACCCAACGGGATGCCAGAGGCATTTCCAACCTGTGCCCAATCAAATCACCTCACGCCAGCGATGCTACCGCCCACGGGCTCGGGCTACCCTCCTGGCCCGAGTAGCCCCGCCATCCGGACACGCGGTAATACCACTTCGCCGCCCCGGTCCGGACATCCAGAGTGTGGTCGTACCACGTCTCCGTGGTCCCGATGTCGAACGACTTCGGCCTGGTCGCAATCAGCACCGGGTTCAGCGTGTTGGTGTAACTGCGATAAACGTGATAAGCGGTAATCACGTCCTGCGCGTTGCACCGCGGCCACTGCAGCCGCACCGCCCGCCACGGCGAGTTCACTACCGTCAGCGACAGACTCGTTACCGCCCACCACGAAACAACGCTCGTCTCAGGCCCTCCGCCGCTCGTTGGCACCACCGCCAGCGGCCCGCTCGCATCCCCCTCCACTCCATCCGCAGCGTGCGCTGCCACGCGGAAACAATAGGTCTGCTGGTTGGTCAGCCCCGTCGCGATCACCGAAAGGCTGTCAACGTCCGCGAATAGGCTGCCCACCTCGCTGATCGCCTGCGAGATATAGGCATTGTATCCCATGACATAGCCTTCCGGGTTTCCAGCCCAGCGCAGCGTGGCCTGCTGGTTCTGCGGCTGCCCCCTGAAAGACTGCACCAGCGACGGCGCGCGATAGCGATACCCGCGCAGCGTCAGATTCATCGTCCAGTCGCGCCCGCCTCCCTCTTGCTGGTCCATCTCGCTCTCGATTGCACCCACCCGGTATAACTGCGCGCACGAGCTCGCGGTGCGCAGGCTCTCCACCACCGTAACCACCTGCCCGGGCCTCAGGTAAGGGTCTCCGTCAACGGTGCCCACGCCGTGATTGACCACGAATCCATAATCCCGCAGCACCGCGCCCGCCAACTGCCGCGCCACCAGCCCGTTTCGTATCGAGGGCTCCTCGATCACGAACCTGCGCTCCCCGAAGCGCGCCACGCTGTTCGCATCGCGCACCTCCACCGACACGGTCTTGTCCCTCGTGTCGCGGTATCTCACCACCACCACGTTCCTCAGCGTCCGGCCCGTCGTGTTCTTCCTCCATTTGCGCAGGCTCTGCTCCGCAACCATCACCTGCTCGCCCGTCATGCGCCCATACTCCGGCTCGTACAGCCGGAAAACCCCCGTCTCGTCCGCCTCGAAGACCCATCCGATCATCTTCGCCAGCTCGAGGCAAGCCTTGTGCACGCTCTGATTCTGGCTCGTCCACTTGGGCAGCGTGAAGCTGGTAGGATCGAGCTGAAACCCTGCGCTCGCAACCTTCAGCCCGTAGTAGGAATTCGTGAGCAGGTCCGCAACGATCGTCTCCACCGCGCTGTTGGTGTAGGTCTTGAAGGTCGCGATGAACTGGTCGTCCAGCCACTTCGTCTTGTCCCTCACCTGTCGCAGTTCGATCACCCCTTCCGCCTCCTGGCCGATGTCATCCCCCAGAAAGCCGGTGAACGCGGTTGACAGAAAGTGCCCGCCATAATCCTTGCCGTGAACCTCGATCTCGTCCAGCTCGTGCCACGACGACCCGTTCTTGTAGAACGCGAGCCGGACCCATCTCGCCACCGCATCCACGGGCGCGAACAGGTAATGCGTCTGCCCGGTCGCGCTTGCCGCATGCACGCTCATGTCGAACGAGCCCACCTGCAGGAACGGCCCCGTGTTGCTCAATGTCGCAACATTGATCGTTATCCCCGAGGGCAGCAGGCGGTTCGCCTTCGTCTTGCTCAGCGCGGAAACGGATACCCCCACAACCGCCTGCGCGCTGCCCAGGTCAATGTTCACCGCGAAATCGTTCGCATACCACGAGACCCAGCGCGCATCGCCTTCGCTCGACGGATCCGCCGCGAAGGCCTCGTCGGTCAACTCGCTCCCCGTCGCCTCGCTCGTCGGGGTGGTGCGCGTGTAGGGCCTGCCGCTGGCTGCGTTCGTCCTGTATTTCAGGCCCTGCTTGATGGTCACGATGCGGCTCTCATCGAGCGCCGGGTCGAACCGGCCCGCGCTGTTCACGTTGTAAGGCGACGAAGCGTTGTCGCGCGCCAGCAGCCCATCGTGATTATCGAGCCGCAGGTCGGCGTAACTGGTCGCCCCCAGCACGCGCGTGATCCGCACCGGGAACATCACGCGATCCGAAAGATCGCGGTAGCCCCCATCCCTGTAGTACATGAACCACACCAGCGGCTGAACCCCCTCCATCTTCGCGCTCGCCTGCACCGTCATCGTGCTCACATCCATCACTCACCCCTCCCTGTAGGGCGGGCGTGCCTACGCCCGCCGCCTCCCTCGGGGCGAACCTCGCTTGCCCTGAGCTGAGCCGAACGGTGTTCGCCCGTCTTGTGTAGGGCAAGGGCTTGTCCCTTGCCGCCTCTTGTAGGGCGGGGGTTCCACCCCCGCCGTGTCGGACGCACCGCCGTGCTCCCCTACATCACACTCCTCCCCCCTCTGTGGGGGAGGATGGAGGTGGGGGGTGTGGCACAGCCGCCCCCGGCTGTGTTCGCGGCACACCCGGCCCGGCTGCACATGTCTCCACCCCCACCCTTCCCTCCCGCGTCCAGGGGGAGGGGTGGTCCTCTGGTAGCACAGGTCCCTCTGGGATGCCGTTGGCACCCAACGGGATGCCAGAGGCATTTCCAACCTGTGCGCCCAAACTGTAGGGGCGGGTTTCAAACCCGCCCCTACACCCTCCTGTCATTCTGAGCGCAGCGAAGAATCTCTCATTTCAACCGTAGGGCAGGACCTCGCCTCCTGCCCCTACAATGTGGCACAGCTGCCCCCGGCTGCGTTCGCGGCACATTCCCACCGCCTGGCTGTGGTGGGGGTTTCCAACTCGTGCTTTCCACGCTCGCGAAAACAAAAACGGCCGGGCTCTCACCCGACCGCCAGAACCTGTAGCCGCAGGCTTCAGCCTGCGCAGAAACGAGACAATGTCCTACAGGTGCGGGCCTATGTACTTGACCCGCACCTCTCGCTCTGACTTGTCCACCCAGTAGATGATCCGCATCGCCTGAGGTAGCCCCCTGAACTCCCTATGGCAAAGCCACTCCCCTTTCATATGGCTGATTGCTTTAGGCCTCTCGGGGACGCTGTACGGATGGTCCCTGATCGCCCTCAGGGCTCGTTCCACAGCGTCTCGCTTCTCATCCGGCAGCTTGCTGAGCGCTGCTTCAGGCCTGCCCTGCAGCATCACCCTCCACACAACCCTTGCTCCAAATCCCTCCACTCCGTGCCCGGCCCTTCATCGGGCGCAAGGGCATCCCGTACTTCGGCGGCGACCTCTGGATGAGCATACAGCCACGCCGTCGCCTCCCAGCCCCCCAGCACGTGCGCCAAATGCCCGATGCTCACGCGCTCCACCGCTTCGAACGCGGCCTTGGTTACTTCCACGCGAAAGTCCTCGCGAGAAGCGGCCGGGATGTGTTGCACCACAAACTCATAACGCTCCGCTGCGCTCATTCCAGCCAGTTCATCGCCGGCCTCAAGGTCCGGTTGGACGGCCATCAGATACGTTCCGAAATCGCCTGCCGATTCCACAACACCCAGAGAGACCCAGCCTGCCACGGTGCTGTCTTTCATGACAAGTGACAGCTTCGCCGTTGGCTTCAAGAAGGTGTCCTCTTGCGTGTCGGCGGTCAGCAAAAGAAACCGCCACAACTCATCGCTCGTCCGTATCTGGTATCCCCCGATCCGAGCGGGAACTTGCCCTGCCGCTCTCATGTCCTCTCCTCCTCCTTCTGCATCACCTTAGCCACCACAGTGCACAGCTGCTCTGCCACCGCCTCTGGCAGGCTGACCACGAGATCGGCCGGAACCTTCGCCACCCCCCCCTCTGCCTTTGGAATCCCAACGATATGTGCAAAGATCAGCTGAACGTCCCGCGGGGTCTTGGCCGCACCAACCATGTTGGCATAGGACCGAGCAGTATTGGGGCCCACATCCAAAGACACAGTGATCTTGACCGTCTCGGGGCGTGACGCCACGTCCGCGGGGTTGCTGTCTCTTGCCATAAGGTTCTCCTTCCCCCACAACATGATACCAGCGGACCGGGTTTCCTGCAACCGCCCCCCCCTACAACTCCACCAGCCCCGTCAGCGGCGCGTCCAACTCCGCAAACTGCGCAAACTCGCGCCACAACTGCCGCGCCGCTTCCTTCCCAGCCTGCGCACTGTCCGCGCGCACATTGACCTCGATCTTCTGCACCGATACCACCGCCCGCGCCTGGCCCGAAGGCCCGCGCCTCGACAACATCGCTTGCATCCCCCACGCGTAATTAGCCAGCGAATACGCCGGCCACGGTATCCCCCCTGAGCCAATCGCCTGCGCGCGCCCCAGCACGTAGCCGGGCGACAGCGCGCCCGCCGGCGCGATCGAGTATTGCGGAGCAAGCGACGGCAGCCCCCATTGCTTCAATGCCTGGGTGATGTTGTACAGGTATGCCTGAATCTCCATCCCTTCCGGCGAGTTCCAGAAGGCTCGCTGCATCGGATCCTCTTGGGGCGTCTTCTTACGCCCAAACAGGCCCCCCAACAGCCCTCCAACCAGCGCTCCCACTGGCCCACCGACGAGAAAGCCCAGCCCCGCGCCTATTCCGGCATATTCCCTTTGCTCGCCGCTTGCTCCCAGCAGGCCCGCGAGATAGCGCCCCTGCCCGAACGCCGCCACCGCCCCTCCCCAGCCCTTCCCGGGGAAGACTCGCTCCAGCAGCGTCCGGTCCCGCGACTGCTGCCTGCGCGAGGACTCGATTATCACGGGGTCGCTCTCCCTCCCGTGACCAAGAGCCAAGCCGCGAGCAGGCGCCCCTGCGCTTTCCGAGATCGCGCTCGCCAGCACGAGCGCGCCCTCCTCGCATCCTGCAACGATCCCCTGCGCCAGCACCTGCGCGCCCACACCAATCTCGTCCGCCCCCTGCGCGCCGAATGCAATCCCGGCAAGCCGGCCCAGCGTGTCCACCTTTGGCCTATCCATCTTCCTACCCCCGTGCCCCGCGGCGCTTGGCATCAAGAGCGGCCCGCGCGCGCAGCGCGAAATCCCAGACATCGCCGCCCGCCCCAATGCTCAGCCCCTGCGCCGCAAGTTCGTCTTCAATCTCCAGCACCCAGATCGCCTCTTTCACCACCCACGGCATCCGCATCAGCCGCTCATCCGTCGGCCCCGCAAACGCGCCCCGGTACCGGCGGCAAACAAGATCATTCAGCCGGAATGACGCGTCGCGCGCGAGGAGAAAGGGGCCGCCACATCGCCTCCCGCGTTGCACATCTCCTCGTGCCGCTCAAAAAGCGTCCTCCTCACACCCTCCGGCAAACCTCTCACATCTTCCACCGACGCGAAGTATGGCTCCGTTCCTCCGCGCTTCATCGCGCAGCGCCAGACCGTGCAGGCCTCCCACTCGCGCGCGAATGCCTGCGCCCCCGCAATCCTCACTTCCTCCGCCGCGAGCAATTCAACGATCTCATCCGCGGCCAGCGACCCGAGCCGTTCCCTCTCCTGCCCGCGCAGGCTTTCCACAAGCTCGCCGCGTCGCTTTTCCAGTGCCGTGCAGGCCTCCGCGTGGTCCTGCTTCCTGCGCTCAAACCCCTGCGCGGTCTCGCCCGCGCTTTCGTCCGGCCCCTGGGGCTGCGGCGGGTCGGGCAACTGCCTATCCGCCTGCCAGGCGAACCGGTCAACCATCCTCCCGTCGGGCAACACCTTGCGGTTGGCAACTGCGAGCGCCTGCTCGACCACCGCCTCGCGGTCCTGGCGCAGGTTGGCGGCGATCAAGGCTCTTCTGCCCGCCATGCGTTCCGCATCACCTGCCAGGCGCGCAGCTGCCCGGTCCCGCGCCTCAATCGCGCGCTCAAGTATCTCAAACCTGTCGGGCACTAGCCTCACGCACACAACCTGGCCCCCGCCAATCTCAACCTCCGCCTGCCGCGCCAACGCCTCCAACATGTCTGCACCTCCGCCTTACCTGCACCTGTAGGGCGAGGGCTCCGCCTGCCCTGAGCGCAGCCGAAGGGTCCCCCGCCGCTCACCCCCGCCTTCATCCTCCCCCATCGAGGGGGAGGATGAGAATGCCCAGGCCTGTAGGCCGGCCACTTCAGTGGCACCCACGACACCCCTCCCCACCTGTGGGGGAGGGTTGGGGTGGGGGGCACATCGCCTCAATACCCGCTCGTCGTGTTCGTCACCACCACGCGCGCGATCCCGCTGGAAACATCCCACAGCCCGCGGAAATCAAATCCCTCGTTCAAGATCCCGGCCGCCAGCCGCTCCTGCCGCTCGGACAGATGCGCCTGCCAAACATCCACCTGAACCTGATAGGCCCAGTTCGAAACGATCGTCGCCCCGGTCATTGCAAAGTGCAGGGCCCGCGGCAGGCTGTTCAAGTAATCGTACCGGCGCTCCGTCGTCTCCAGCACCAGGTCCGCATTTCCCGAAACATCGAACTGCCCCGCCGGCAAGCGCCCAGGGGAAGCCCCGGATCCAGCGGTCGCGATCTCCTCCAGGCCGGTGGCGAATTCCACCTCGAAATTCCGCATGCGCGTGTTCTCATTGGCATCGAACGCCGCCGTGAACCCGGTGAACGGCAGCGCCTCATCGGCATTGAAATTCGCCGCCGCAGGGCCGCTCGAGACTTCGTCCTTTCCGATCAACTCCACCCGCGCCGAGAGCACCGCAGTGTCCTGGTTCGCCAGCGCGAGCCTCATGCGCCCCACGCGGCAGCCGCGATACCTGCGCGCATAGAGGCCGCCGTGGTTGTGCTCGATGCACAGCGACGGCCGCTCGATTGCCGCCGACGTGTTCGCGAGCGTGAAGTAGTGCTGCCACACGTTCCCGCCCGCCGTGTTCACCAATGTCGTGGTAACGGTTCCGAAGCAACTCAGCAGGAACAACGGCAGCGCTCCCCCCGCGCTCACGTCAAACGAGAGCGCCCCGCGCACCACAGTTGCTCCCATTCTCACTCGCCGCTGCGCCAAGACCCCTGCAACCTGAGCGGGATAATCAAACCCCACCACCGGCCGCAAGTCCGCCTCCAGCAGCTCCGCAATAAACAAACTGGGCGCCGCCCCGGCGCCCCAGCTCGATTCCTTCCCGATCCCGATATGTCCCAACTGCCCGATATACTGCGCCATCTCCTCCTCCCATCTTGTAGGGGCGAACCTCGTGTTCGCCCGTGCCCGGCCTGTCTTGTGTGGGGCAAGGGCCCCTCAGCCCCGACTTGATCGGGGCCGGGGTGGCGGCCCTATGGGCTCAGCCACTCGTCCCTCGCCGTCTGGTGTGGCACACCCGCCCTCGGCTGTGAACTTCCTCCCCCCTTGTGGGGGAGGAATGAGGTGGGGGGTCTGCCACACCCGCGTGCCCCTACACCCTCTTTTCAGCCCTCACCAAGAGAAGCACCGTGCTGCGCCACCGCTTCTGCCGCTGCTCGGACGATAATCGCGCCACGCGGCACTGCATGCTGCGGACCAATCCCCCCAGCGTAACATCCGACCGCAGCACATCCTCCACCCGCTCCATATATGCGATGCTGCTGTCCTGCGCGGCCGCGTGATCGAAAGACTCCGCGGCAACCCTGACCTCGAACTCGTAGGCGTGATCATAACCGCCCGAAGCCCACTTCGCCTGCTGCTCGCCCATCTGCACCGCGAAAAGAACCACCACCGCGGGGAACTGCGTCGAGCCCAGCGATGCGAATGCCTGCTCATCCTTGGCCCACCCCTTCACCTCCACCGACAGAACCGCATCGCCTTTCAACGCATCGTGAATCGCGTCCCTTATCGGCAAGTACCTCGTGCTCTGATAACCCATCTCCCCCTCCCCAAGATGTAGGGGCAGGCCCCCGCGCCTGCCCCGATCATCAAACCGTAGGGGCGGGTTTCAAACCCGCCCCTACCCCCAATCCGTCATTCCGAGGAATCTCTCTGTTCCACTCGCTGCCCGGGCGCGAAATCCGTGCGCGCCACCTGCCCGGCCTCGACTGTGCGCGCTCTCGCCTGCTCCTCTTCGGCAATCGCGGGCTGCTTGATGAAGTGCGTGTAACTCACCATCACGCTCGCGCCCGTCGCAATCCTGCCCCCCGGCAGCGCTCGCACGCGGCCCCCCACGTGCTCGACCTCGTAATCCGTCACAACCCCCAGCCGGTACGTCTCATCATACGCAGACCGGTCCTCCACAAACTCAACAGCGCCATCTCCGGTCGTCATCCGCACCGAGCCCTTCACCAACCCGCGCTTGTCAAGGCTCGCCCACGTGTAATACTCCGCCGGGATCGCCAGCGATTGGCTGTGAACCGCGGTCCCCAGGTCAACCTCGCCCTTCCGCAGCCGCATCAATCGCGCCTCGAACTCCTTCTCGAAAAGCAAACCGGCGGCCCCCTCCGCCGCGGCGCCCACCGATTCCAGGCCTCGCCGCGCATAGACCACGGTCCCGATCGCGCTCCCGTCGCGCACCCAGCCGATGCTCGCACAGGACCCGCTCGCCGTGCTGGTCACGGAAAACGGAACATCGTAGTTGCCCGCGCGCGCAGCCTCATCAATCGCAGCATCCGCCGCCTGCCGGCACCTCGCCAGGCTCAGCGAACCCACCGCCGTCTCCGCTATCACGTCCTCGGTCAGCAAAGCCAACAACTCCCTCGCATCGCTCCCCAGACTGTATCCCATCTTCCCCTCCCAAAACCGTAGGGGCGAACCTCGTGTTCGCCCCAAACCGATCGGGCGGCCACAGAGGGCCGCCCCTACAAATCCTGCATGGTGGCACAGGTTTCCAACCTGTGCTACCGAATTGCCCTCCTCGACGCGGCCTTCAATCTCTCCGCAGTCTCCGGCACCCCAATCGGGTCCTTCCCCCGCTCGCGCGCCCCCGCAACATCCAGCGCCAACCCCACATATTCATCCTTCGTGAGGTGGACTTCCCACCCATTGAGTTCGAGGAAGATAAGCCCCACCTCCATACCAGTCCGCTTGTTGCCGTCCGCAAACACATGCCCACAGATTATCCCACGGACAAGAACCGCTGCCTTCTCGAAAATGCCCGGATAAAGGTCAACCCCGCCGAAACTCTGGCGGGGTTGATTCACCGCACTCTCCAGCGCTGCCCTGCTCAGCAGTCCACCCCCGAAGGGGAGCCCTTCTGAAGCGAACCTGGCCGCGAGCCGCCCGTGAATCACCAGCACATCGTCCGCAGTCAGGCAAGTGAGGCCGCTCTCAGTAGCTGGCAAGTTCCTTCAATGCTTCCCAGTTCCGCCCTGTTGAGCGGTCTGCTACCTGTTCCAAGGTCCGCTCAGCCGGGGCGTATTGTCCCGGGCTCGGCGGGTCCGCCTTCCCTACCTCCGCTGGGTACCAAAACGCAACGCTGCGCTCCCCAATACGCCCTGTAGCCAAGAGGCGGTCCAAGCCCAGCTCGCGCGCCGTCGTGGCATCGAAACTGAGCCGCGATGTTCGCACCATAACTGTCCCTCCTTTCCACAAGCTAGCGGTCTCACACGGGCTCCTGACCAATCCATCTGAAGTTGTCCTTGCGGGTAATCACCGCCATCCTCACGTCGCCCCCGCAGACTGGCGGCCCTGGCGCATACCGAGCGAAGCTGATTGCCAACCCCGTCAGATATCTGACATGCTCTATTCCCTCTTCCAATGGCATCCCAGGGTAAGGTATCCTATATTCGAGCGACGACAGCACCCGCTCTAGCTCGGGCCGCAGGCCGTCCGCCTGGGCCCCGATCTTGTCGCGAAGCACTCTGACGAGCTCGTCGGGGAGAGCCGGGTCGAAGCCCTTCACAAACCGGGTAACCGGACCGGAGACTCCAAACCACGCTGCGCCGAACTTGCCTCTCTTCCGCACCTCCTGCACCCCGCCAGCTTCGACCCCAAAAGGCAGCCTAACAACCCACACTTCGCCCAGGGGGCTACCTCCCGGGTACCCGGCTACCACAATCCCCAGCCCCGGCTTCTCTTCCGCGGGGATCTGGTCAAAGGGCAACTTCTTCTCTGCCTCTAGCGGCTCACGGAATGCTTTGTCGTACCTTTCGCGGAAGAACGCCCACAGCTCCTTACATAGTTCCCTGATGTCCAGCCTCAGCCCAGTGTTCTGCAAGACGTTCGCCAGCCGATCAACCTCAAACTCCTCAAGATGGCTGCCGACGGTCCTTTCGCCCAGGCCGAATATGCCAAAAGTCGCAAGTCCGAGAGGCAGATCTTTCCTCAGCTGGAAGATCTTCTGCCCCCTCTCGAACACCTTAAGGACCCCCGACTGCCTTGCTCCGGTAGACTCATCGACCACGGTACCCGACACCGTGACCGCCGAGTCGGCCCCGAGTATGATGCCGTCAGGCAGGTTGCAGCAAACGACGATGCTCACGTGGCTTCTCCCCTCCAGGCTCCTCAGTCACAGTTTACCCTAAGGCCACCAACTCCTGCAACCCCTGCCGCTTGCTTTTACCCCTCGAAGGCGAATTCGTTGACCCAGGGGGGCTCGGCCAGCGCCAGGCGCGCGCACGCCGCGGCGTAATCCGCGGCCTCGGACGCGCTCTCGAACAATAGCGTCGTAGGGGCGAACCTCGTGTTCGCCCCACCTTCTCCACCCGTAGGGCAGGAGCTTGCCTCCTGCCCATCTGGCCTACCAACCGCAACCCGCAGCGGCCTGCCCCGCCCCAGCAGCATCAGCGCCTGCTGATACAATGGCCTCGCCTGCGCGTGATACTCGGCCCCCGGATCCGCGAAACGCTGCCGGTACAACCGCACCGCCTCCTGAAGGCAAGCCATTGCCTGCTTGGTAATATTACCCGAAGCAATCATGCTGTGCCGCGCAGACTGCACAAGATCGCGCAGCCAGAAAACGTATCCCAGTTGCCGCTCCGGGAACAGGCGCCGGTCCTTCACCAGGATCGGCAGGTTGCGCTGGAACCGCCCGACGCGCTTCCCCTCCGTCACATATCCGTCGTGAACCATGTTCGCATCGGTCAGGATCACGTGCGGGCTTATCCCCTCATTCAACTTCATCTCCGGGTGCTCGTGTATCGCCCCGAAGAACTTGATCCCCAGGCCATTGCGAAAACACCGCATCGGCGTATCCGGCGCGAACGACGCATCAATCGCGTGGTGCCACTGCCGAATAACGTACGCATTGTAAATGTTCTCGCGCAGGTATTTCGGCAGGTTCTGCGCGCCCACCAGGTATTCGTCCGCGTCAATCCATAGGATCCAATCCCCGCTCGCCCTCTCGATCGAGCGGTTTCGCGCCGCCGCGAAATTCGGCAGCCCATCCTCTTCAAGCCACGGAATCTCGGACAACACGTCGGCATACTGCCCCGCAATCCTCAGCGTTTCCTCGTCGCAGTTCGACCACGCGATCAGGATCTCGTCCGCTATCGGCCTCACCGAGCGAAGGCACCGGTGCAGCGTCTGCCCCGCCTCTGGCCCGCCCAGGATCATGCAAACCGAAAGCGTCTGCCTGGGATTGCAGCGCAATTTGCGCGCATAATCATAGCGGCCCGTCTCTCCGCTTGCCCTATAAGCAAGCAGCCAGTGCCCCAGCGGCTCGCCCCTTGGCGTCGAGCCGCACTCCGCATGACACAGATCCACGTCTCCCTTCGTGCCGAAAACATCCATCACGTCGCGATAGCCCCAACTGCGCACGTGGCTGGGCTTGGTCCCGCGCTTGCGATCCTCGTCGAAAGACATGCTCTCCCAGGGCCCGAAAGGCAGCGTCGCAAAAACCCAGCCCCCGGGCTTCAACAGCGCCTCCACCTGCTCGATGTATCGCTCCACGTCCGGAACATGCTCTAACACCTCGCCGATGAACACCGCATCAAACGTACCGCCGGCCTGGTGTAGGGCGGGCGTGCCTACGCCCGCCGTCTGTAGGGGCGACCGGCAGGTCGCCCCTACACAAACCGGCCATGGCGTGAACGTTACCCGCTCCAGGTCCTGCGCCTGCTCTACAGCCAGCAGCCGCGCACGCGCAAGCGCCGCCTCCGAAACATCGGCGCCCACAACCCTCAGCCCAGGGACCTCGTTCGCCAATCCAACCGCGAACTCTCCGCCCCCGCACCCCACATCGAGCACGCTGCGAATCTCCGGCCGGCCGGCAACCTGCCCGAGCAGCCACGCGAACCGATGGTTGCCAGTCCCCTGTAGGGGAGCAGCGGCGCTGCTCCCGCGGGCGGAGCAGCGCTCCGCCTCTACATTCCCATTGTTGTCATTCTCAGCCCTTCGGCCTGCCTCAGGGTAAACTCCGCGAAGAATCCCATCTCCATCCGCTGCCCTCTCCCACGCCTCCTCGTAATGCCGCCGGTATTCCTTCTCATCGTCAAGCCACTCGATCCCCAATTCCTCCGCGCTCGCAAGGTGCGCATCCCTCGCCGCGATCAAATCGCTGTTGTGCTTCAGGTGCGCCAGCACCCTGCCCCCCGGCACATTAGCAAACCAATCCTCGAACAAGGCCGTCCATTCGCGCGCAATCTCGCTCCACCGATACTCCCTCTCGACCCGCCTCCGCGCCGCCTGACCCATGCGCCGGCACCTGCCCTCATCGCTCAACAGCGCATCGGCCGCTTCGATGAACCGCTGCTGATAATCCGCGGACCTCGGATCGCCGCCAATCAAAATGCCGCTCACGCCGTCGGCAACCGTCTCCTTCAGCGCGCAATACTTGCTCGTCACAATCGGCACGCGGCATGCCGCCGCCTCCAGCGCGCTGATGCACGACACCTCCGGGAATACCGAGGGATACAGCATCAGCCTGCACGTTTGCATCACCTCATACAACTCCGGCTTGCTCAGGCCGCCCAGGAATGTGATCCCATCCAGCCTCTCGATCCGCCGCTCCAGCTGCGCCAGGAACTCCGCCATCTCCGCATCGCCCGCCGGATGATCGTAACGGCACAGCACAAGCTCCAGGTCCGGATGCCGCCGCTTCAACTCGGGCCACATCTCGAGCAATACCTCAAGCCCCCTCTCCGGCCTGCTCGCATAGATCACCCTCTTCCCCTGTAGGGCGGTCGCGCCTACGCCCGCCGCCTGTAGGGGCGGTTCGCGAACCGCCCGTACACTCGCTTTGTCATCCTGAGCCCTTCGGCTTGCCTCAGGGTAAACTCCGCGAAGGATCTCTGTGTTCCGCGCCTCCCCTGGCGCGCCCGTAGCGCCCCCTCCCCCCTCGTGGGGGAGGGTTCGGGTGGGGGGAAATTGTAGCACAGGTTTCCAACCTGTGCATCTGCCATCAACCACCTCCAGATCAACCCCATTCCTCGTCACGAAAAATCCCGCCTCCGGGACCATTGGCAGATGCCCCTGCCACTGCCTCTTCTGAAACTCGCTCAGAACGAAAATCCTGTCTATCTTCCACAGCAGCCCGCCCACCAGCGGCGCCGTCTCCTCAGTCAGCACATCGTGCCCCCACAGCACGCACCGCTTGGCAAACCGCGCCTCCGCAATCCCGCGCACAAACCGGCAGCAGATCAACACATCCCAATCCTCAACCCGCGCCGCCCTCTCAAACCCGCTCAAATCCTCATACTCCACCCTCGCCACCCGTGTAGGGCAAGGGTTTATGCCTTGCCGCCCCTGCAGGGCCAGCATCTCACCCCCACCTTCATCCTCTCCCTCTGGGACCCTGAAGGGTCCCACCGGGATCCTGAAGGGCCCCATCAAGGGGGAGGAAGGTCTCAACACAGTAGGCCAGGGCCCCGCCTCCTGCGCATCGCGTAGTGCGGGCGTGCCCACGCCCGCGTTGTCCCGCCTCCCCCCTTCGTGGGGGAGGCCGCGGTGGGGGGCTGTGTCACAGCCGTTTACCCTGAGCCGAGCCGAAGGGTCCTCGGCTGTGGAGCGCCCTCCAGCTACCCCTCCCCCCTGGTGGGGGAGGCCACGGTGGGGGGGACAAACCGGCAACTCCCCCTCATACTCGTAAACCCCCGGCCTCGCGCACCGGCAATAAACCTTCACATTATGCCCGAGCCTCGCCAGCTCCCTTGCCATGCAAACAACCGCCGTCTCGCTCCCTCCGATCGCCCGCTCGAACGGCGCCGCGCCATCGAACTCCAACCCCTCCGTATAGAACGCAATATCAAGCCCCATCTTCCCCTCCCACCAAACCGTAGGGGCGGGTCTGAGACCCGCCCCTACATTCCTCCTGTAGGGCAGGAGCTTGCCTCCTGCCCAATCGTACAGGGGCGGTTCGCGAACCGCCCCTACCCTAAACCGCCGCGCTACACCATCACCGCGTGCGCGTTCTCGTTTCTGAACTCAAGGCTGTATTCGCCGACCACCTGCCCCTTGACCCAGTCGCCGCCCTTCGACAGTTCCTGATATGCGAAAGACCGGCCGCTCAAGGGCACCACCTGAATCCGGCTGGAATCCAAGGCCAGCGCCTTGACTCCGGTGTTCGTCAGCCAGCGGTTCATCACCACCTGCTGAACGCCGAAGTCGCTCTCATACACGCTCACGAGAGAGCGGAACCAGTCGTCGCGCGCCTTCCCCTCCGGCGCGTTCTGCACGATCTGGATGCGGCTCGCATTCCACTGCGACATCTCCCGCTTGATCGTCGGCGGCACAGCCAACAGGTCTATGTTGCGCGACCCCTGGTTGTATGCCAACTGGAGCATGTTGTTCAGCCCGCTCTCGGTGAACGTGCCCCACGACTGGATGTTCGTCGAAAGGCTCGCCACGATCCCCGCCATGCTTCTCCGGTTGACATCCGAACCGATCGTCGCAACGCCGGTGCGGCCCAGCAGGATCGTCTTCTCAAGTTGAACCAGCAGTTCGCGCAAGCGGGCAACCTTCTGCTCGGCCAGCTTATCGCGCGTGGTTATCCAACTGGTCGCCAGCGCGGTCCCGCTGATCTTGATCCCCGCCTTGAAGATCTGCGTGTAGTTCGCCCGCCGAACCTGAACCACGCTGCGATCCTCATCCGTGTCCTCGCCTTCAAGCGCCGCGTTGCCGACTATTTCGACAACGCTTCCGGCGCCCAGCGAATTCACGATCGCCGAGCCGCCATATCCCGAAGCAGCCCCGATCGTGTTCGCCGAGAAAACCGAGTTCACCAAGAGCGTCTCGCGCGTGGCCCCGCTCCCCATTTGAATCACGTCGCCCAGCCGGAACCGACCCGGGTTCGCAACATTCAGGCCCGCCTGATCCCCGGCCGCCCGTCCAGTCGAAGCAACCGCAGTGCTCAGCGCGTCGGTCGTCGGGTTGAGCGTGTCCTCGACCCACTCGTGCTTCACGCTCGTCGCGGGCCGGTCGCTCGCGCCGATAATGTCCAGAAGCGGCGTTTCCATCGGCGCCAGAAACGCCACAATATCGCTCACGTCCTCCCCAATCGCCGTGAACTGATCATGCGTCGCCAAACCATTGAAAGCCATCCTCTCCTCCTCAATTGGTAGCACAGGTTTTCAACCTGTGCCTCCATCGTACGGGCGATCCTCGTGTTCGCCCGGAAAAAACGCGCGGCCCCGATTCCTCGGGGCCACGCACGTCACCAACCCAGCCTGTCTCTCAGCGCTGGAAGAACTCTATCGCCTCCTCCTTGCTTATACCTGCTTGTTCCAGTACAGACGCCAGTGTCTTGGGCAGAATGGTCTCCCTGCCGGGTGGCAGACACACGACCCGCCGTCGCCCGCTGCGCTCCCCTTCGTAGATCTCACCGTGCCTGCCCGGCCGCTTCAATGTGAAACCGAAGTGCTTCAGAAGTCTAGATACCTCCTGGCTGGACTTCCTGATCCTCACCGAGTAGCCCCAAACACACGCACTTCTGCCGGGTAGGACGAAACCTCGGTCTTCCATTCCGGCAGGGTGGAGCGGGGGCCATAGCGCGGCGGCTCGAACAGTACGTCTCCAGTGGCAGCGCGGTAGTCAACGCGCGCCGATACCGTCACTTCGGCTGACCCGACGACTACCGCCTCTAGCGCGCGCCCCACACTATCCGGCGTGAGGGCCTCGCCCTCAAGTCCGAAAAACTTGGCAAGCAACTCGGGGCTAGCTGGTCGTTGCGCCTCCTCAATGCGCGCCTGCTCCATCAAGTAAGCAAGGTACTCGCCGATCGCGCCAGCGAGGTTTCTTGCCGCCTCCTGCTCCGTATCCCCGCAGGAAGCCACGTTGAACTCGGGGCACAGGGCCGAATATCCGCCCTCGTCGCGCGCAACCACAAAGTGCACACGGAACGTCTTCTCGACTGTGCTCTGGCTCACTTGGTTCGCCCTCTCCTCATCGGCTGCGCTTGCCATTCAATTATACCACGCCACCTGGGTCCACGCACGCCATTGCCCACCCGCAGGGGCGGTTCCCGAGCCACCCCTACCTTATCTTGTCATTTTGAGCGCAGCGAAGAATCCCTCTGTGCTCACTCGTTGCGCCGCGCGATGTTCAATTCCTCGCGCAATGTCGCCCATTCCAACAGGGCCCGCCGGTCGCCCCTCGCAGCCAATGCCGCCGCTGCTGCCAGCCGCGCCCGCTCTCCGGCTTCCGAATTCGACGGATTCGTCACTGTGGCCGCGCTTGTGCTATCCGCCCGATCCTTTTCAGCTGGTTCTCGCTCTGCAAGCAGCGCCTCGGCTTGCGAGGCGCGCTGCTCCGCCTCCTCGAGTTTCGCTTTCAACTCCTCAATCTCGCTCATCACTTCCTCCCTCAATTCTTGCCCCCCTTGTAGGGCGGCCCTGCCGAGGGCCGCCGTCGGCGGGCGTAGGTGGCTGAGCCCGAAGGGCCGCCATCCCGGCCCCGACTTCGTCGGGGCGCAGGGACACGCCCGCCCTACACGCTGCGGCAGACCTTCCCCCGGCTGTGTTCCCCTGGTGGCACAGGACTCCATCCTGTGCACACTTCTGCCCTTCAGCCACCGCCCGAACGCCGCCCACGCCTGCCCGGCCCACGGCGCAATCGTCTTACTCACCCACCGACACATGCTCGCGCTCCGCATCAACCGCTGCCAGTTCGGCCTCAACATTCTGCACCCCGCGTTCCTTCGCCGCCGTCGCGCGCGACTTGATGCCCAGATCCTTCACATCGCGGATCAGCATCCGCTGCTGCGCTTCTTCATCCGCAGGCAGAATCGGGTCCGCCACGATCTCGTGCGCCTCGACGTCCGAAAATCCCATCGCCCGCAGCGCAAGTTCATTGGCCCGTGCCAGCCCCGCGAAATAGTTCGCGCGGACCTCCGAGATCTTTCGCTCCAACTCGCACAACCGCAGCCGCAGCGAATACCCGCTCGCCTCCGGCGAAGCCTTCAACAACCCAAGCACCAGTTCCGGAAACGCCTCCCGGATGCTGTCCTGTATGCGATCCATGAACGCAAGCGCAGGCGTCATCGCATCCGCCCGCCACTCCAATACCTCGATCCCCCCATCGGGAACCGGAACATACCACACCGTGCTCACCGGCCGCCCGCCCTCGCTCACCATCCCCTTCTCGAGCGTCCCCTTCTGCACCCCGCGCGCAACATACACCGGGTCGCCATACATGCGCGCCATCTCGACCAGGAAGGAGGCAATCTCGTTGAGCGAGTCGAGCGTCGGCAGCAGGTTGTGAAATGAGCACAGCCCGAACTCCTCGCCCACATCCAGGTTCTGAATGTGAACGAACGGGATCATGCCCAGCCGGTTCTCGAGCACCGATGCGATCGCCTGCGGGCTGTCCGGGTCGTAAACCTCCACCCGGTCCTCGAACCAAACCTCCTTGTGCACCTGCGCAGCCGCCGCATACTCCAGCCGGCACGAAACCATGCGACCGCGGTCGTTCGGGTCATACTCGGGGAAAACGACATCCGGCGGAAGCACCACCAGCCGCACATCATCGCGGCCGCCAACGACCTTGATGAACGCATCTCCGCAGCACGCCCCATAGCGAGCAAGCAAGTACTTGCTTTGCTGCATCGCGCTGCGGCGCCACGCTCCGTCGAGCGCCTGCGCTGCCTTCTCTTCCCCCGACGCGACCTTCACCCCCAGGTGCTGCCCCATCGCAAAGCGCGCATCCGTGTCCACGATCTTCGTCACCTGGTTGAACAGGTGTCTGATCTGCCGGAAAAGCCCGCGCCGGTATTCAGGCCGGCTGTACTGCTCGTTGCGATAGTAGGCCCAGTTGCGCCGATAGCGCGCCAGCCTCTCCATCTCCTTCGTCCTCAACACCCCCACCACATTCACCATCATCTCCCTCCCACCAAACCGTAGGGGAGCAGCGCCGCTGCTCCCGAACGAAACGGGCGGAGCACCGCTCCGCCCCTACATCCCCACCGTAGGGGCGGGCCCCCGCGCCCGCCCCAAAACCCCTTCCTCTCGTAGGGCAGGACCTCGCGTCCT